>Ga0182018_10002131_pt1 | contig 20560 bp, 23 predicted proteins | sample 812P2MmetaG_FD_120490 | JGI IMG/M metagenome (GOLD analysis project Ga0182018, IMG submission 120490) | Permafrost microbial communities from Stordalen Mire, Sweden - 812P2M metaG | ecosystem: Environmental > Terrestrial > Soil > Wetlands > Permafrost | place: Sweden: Stordalen | collected...
CATCCCCTGTTGAAACACCAGCACCGCCTGGGCCATCGCGCCCACCTCATCGCCTCGATCGGTACCGGGCACGGCCGCCGTCAGGTCACCATGAGTCAGGATGTGCATCGCCGACCGCAACCGCTCAAGCGATCCGGTGATATCGTGGTTGATCAGCCACGCGACGAACAACGTCGCCAGCAGGATCAATCCGCCGATCGTCGCCAGACGAAGTAAGACCGAGTGGTAATCCGCATCGATATCATCGACCCACGCCCCGGAGAGCACGGTCACGTTCAAGGGAGCGAAACGGGAGACGATCGAAAGCTTATCCTTCTGTTCGGTCTCCCCCGGTTTGGCATACGGATACGAGATGAGACCCTGATCTTTGTCGCGCAGCACGTCTCTGATCTGATCCGCGTTGGTTCGGCCGTCCGCCGTTTTGACGCTGCTCACGAGGCCCTCGCGCTTCGGATCAAGCCCGTGTGCCAGAACGACGTCATCGTCGGCGCGCTGAACGATCATATAGCCGGCGCCGCGGTCGTAACGCAGCGCGTGGACATCGGTCACGAGCTGATCGATCGCCTGTTGCCGCGTGAGTTTCCCGGCCTGGACATCAGCCTCCAGCCCCTTGGCGAGGCTTACGGTCATGTCAACCGCGATGCGCAACTTATCGATCCGGTCGTCGAGCATCCGCTGATGCATCGTCGAAGCCCCGGCCACGATTGAACCGGCCACGCCAATCGCGGCCATGCCGAGCAGCAGGGCCAGCTTGCTCCGGAGCCTGAGTTGGCTGAGTAAGGACATGGATGTTGGTTTCCTTCGACGGTCCATCGGCATCGCACGCACAAGGTTAGCGTGAAATCCGTTAACGTACCGTGAACGGTCCGGCGTCCCGCGCGGGGCCGGATCAAAGCGTCGCGTCGAATGTCAGGACGACCGAGTCATCCGTCGCGTGCCGCACGCCCATCCGCGAACGCCGGAACCGCGGCGCCCCTCAAGGGGTCTTCGCGCGCAAGCCCAGACCGCCGTACTGATCCAGCATGCGGCCAAACCATTCCGCGACGGGATCGTCCTCGGCGAGCAGCGCGAACCGGCTGGAACAACGCGGCCACATCAACGTTCCCGCGACGATATGATCGGCGTAGCTCGGTGCCGCGCCGCCCAACCATTTCTGCCGCCGCAACACCAAACGGATCGGCATCAATGAGTCCCGGAACGCCGCCAGCCGGTCTTCGCGGCCCGTCTGGACCTGTTCCAACGTCATGCCGAACCGCGCCTCGCGGCTGGAGCGGAAATACGCGACGTCTTTGGGATCGATCACATCGACCAGGTCGCGTACGATGAACCGGGCGATGCCGCCGAGCAATACCGAATCAGCCCAGGCGTTGATGAACAAAGCGTGGGAACGGCCGATGGCGCCGCCGAACAGAGCGGGCATCGGACAGGTTTCCTCCAGGTATTCGGCGATCGACCAACTGTCGAACACCACGCGCTCGCCGTCGCGGATGACCGGCACGCGCGCCTGGCCGGAAAACGCGATCGCCTCCCGTTCGGTGAACCGCCAGGGGATCGTTTCGACCGGCAGACCTTTGTGCGCCAGAGCAAAACGGGTTCGCCAACAATACGGGCTGAACCGCAGCTCGGGGTCCGCGCCCGCGAGGTCGTACATGATCATGGACATCGAAGCAGCCTGCGCCAAACCAGGCCGCCGGTCCAGAACCGCGATACACGTTCATTGAACCTGGCCAGCCGCCATGGTAGCCGCGGAGCGCGTTGCCAAAGGGACCACCATTTGACCGACCTGCCACCGTTCGACGACGCTGATCTGTTCGACGAAGCGGGATATCTGCGCCTTTACCCGGGCATAGCCCAGTTCGTCATGCAACGCAGGATCGCCAACGCCTGGGCTCACTATACCTCGCACGGCCGCGAGGAAGGCCGCCGGGCCAACGACGTCGATCCGGACTTCTATCTCGCGGCCTATTCGGAGATCGAGCGGGACCTCGGTCATCCCCCCACCGAGGCCGACGCGGCGCCGCACTATGTCACTCTGGGCCGCGCGCGAGGCTACCTGCCGAATGCCAGAGCGGCGCGGATGGCGAATGGCGCGGCGCTGGCCTCCCCGTTCGGCGGCTTATGGACCGATCAGGCCAATGCGCTCGATCTCATCCAGGCCCGCCTGGAACTGGGACGGTTGCGGCGGCGGGACGCGGCGATGCTGCGGCGGTTCGCGCTGGAGGGGATCGTGCAACTCAACCGGCCGAACGACGAGGAACGCATACGGGACGCCGCCATGACGGTGTCGCAGGCGTTCACCGGGATGTTTCCCGATTTGTTGTTCGCCGTGGGCGCATCGGTCGAGGCATCGCTCACCGAGCCGTTGCCATGGCGGCCAGAGCTGACCGAGCAAAATACCGCCGTGCTGGATCCGCACATGGTGTCCCGCAAGATCCGCGGCTTGCTGCTGGACCCCGCTGTCACCGATTTCCTGTCTCTGCTGTTCGATGCGCCGCCGAAACTGACCGCCAGCCGGGGGTTTCCGCGCCAGGCGGCGGCTCCCGAGCGGGACGTCGCGTGGCTGGCGCACAGCCTGCCATTGCAGTGCGTCGCGGTGACGTTCGATCTGGAGGACAGCGATGAAGGTCTCGCCTGTGTATGGCCAGGCAGCCATCGTCTGCCCGATCTGCCCTGGTGTGGCCAGCACGTGACACTCGCGGAAGCAAAACGCTCCGGCGCGATGGGGGTGGGTCAGGAGATGACGCGGCGTCAGGAGCGAGTGCGGGCCCTGGTTCAGGACCAGGAGCCGCGGCGGCTCAATGCGTTTTCCGGCACGCGGATGATCAGGCACGTGAATTTGATCCATTCCGTCGATGCGCCGTCAGCGTCCCAGCAGCGGCGAACCCTGACCGCGTGGTATTGTCCGTCTTATGTTACCCCGTGCTACACCGAAACGAAGGCGGCCCGCGTCCATCGGCATGACGGGCACGCGTTTTGCTCCGGCGCGTATCCGGACCTGGATCCGCTCGACTGAATGAAACGCGTGACTTTCTCCGCTGACGATTTCGGCCTGACCCCCGCGGTGAACGAGGCGGTGGAGCGGGCACATCGCGACGGCATCCTGAATCAGGCGAGCCTGATGGTCGCTGGTCCGGCGGCCGAGGATGCGGTTCGCCGCGCGCGCGCCATGCCTTCGTTGCGCGTTGGACTGCACCTGGTGGTGATCGAGGGGCCGGCGGTGTCGCCGGCCGCCGCCATTCCGGACCTTGTTGACGGTGACGGGCAGTTTCCCTCGGACCAGGCGAGGCTGGGGTTCCGGTATTTCTTCCGGCCGGCCGCGCGGCGGCAACTGGCGGCGGAAATCCGCGCGCAGTTCGCCGCCTTCGCCGCGACGGGTCTGACCCTGGATCACGCGAACGCGCACAAGCACATGCATCTGCATCCGACCGTCGGACGGTTGATGATCGAGATCGGCCGCGAGTTCGGTTTGCGTGCGGTGCGGGTCCCGGCGGAGCCTCCGGCCACTTTGGCGATGTTGGGAACGCGTGTTGGTGTCGCGGATCGCGCGCTGTACTGGTGGACGAGGGTGCTGCGGCATCAGGCGCGCGCGGCCGGCATGACCACCAACGATCATTGTTTCGGTCTGGAATGGAGCGGCCATATGACGCGCGAGCGAGTCGGCCGCCTGTTGGACAACTTGCCGGAGGGAACGTCAGAGATCTATTTCCATCCCGCGACGGAACGCGATTCCGTGCTGACCCGGCTGATGCCGGACTACGAGCACACGGCCGAACTGGCGACGTTACTGGATCGCGGGTTGATGGCGCGGATTCCGGCTGGGCGTTCTCGTTGTGAGGCCGGCGATTGATGTGACAAAGGTAAGATTTCAGCACGGAGTGTGCGGAGAACCACGCGGACCACGGAGAAGCGGTTCGCTTTTGCATTGCCTTTCCTTGGGCACGGCTGTCCGGTTAAATATCGTGTTGAAGACTGGCGCTTTTCGCACGTCATGGTCGCCACAATCCGCGGGCCAGGTCCGGGGACATGGGGCGGCCATGACGAGATGCGACAGCCGTGTTCCTTGAGTGGCGGCCGTCGCGCATCTGATGCGGTGGTCGTATGCGCACCAATATTATCCGGCCTCGTCACTCCCAACCTGGAGGCGTTCGCACGCCCTGTCATCCCGAAGAACTCCGTGAGTTCCGTGGTTCTCCGCATGCTCCGTGCTGAATCGCTTTCGAACATCGAAGCGAACCCGAACTTTCGTCTTCCCGCGACACAGGCCGGCCACGATCCGGCGAGACCAGCCCTCCTCACGCCGCGCGGATCAGCTCCGCCTGGCCTGCTCCAGCACCCAGTCCGTCACCATCGCCGCGTAGGCGACCGGTTTCACCACGCCGTACGGCTCCAGCCAGGAGGCCGCGCCACTGAGCGTGTCGAGCAACGCCAAACTGAGCGCATGGGCTGTCTCGGGTTTACCCGCCAGGGCGGGCGCGTACGCGGTCAGGCGGTGTTCGACGATCTCACGCAACGACTCCCGTCTGATCAAGAATGGCTTCCCATCTTCCGGGCCGGCGAGGCCGGGATATCCCGCCATCAGGCGATGGAAATCCTGCTCGGCGAGGCCGACCAGCAGATATTCCCGGGCGAAGGCATGCAGTTCGCCGGCGGGACTTTCGTCGTCGGATTCGTCCATCGCGAGGCCAGTCCGGGTGCGCAGCGTTTCGACGTGGCGCAACACGATGTCGGTGATCAGGTCCTCGCGCTTTTTGTAGTAATAACACAAAGTCGGCAGCAGGCAGTTGAGGTGTTTGGCCAGCGACAGCATGCTGAATTGCCACAGCCCGTGGTGGGCGATGTAGCGCGCGGCGATCTCGCGGATTTCGCGGGAGCGTTCGACGGTGGTGGGCCGCGGCCGGTAGCCGTTGCGGAGTTCGCCGCCGAGCCGGACCGGCGAGGTCACGGGTTCGGGTTTCGGCGGTTCTTCCATATAGTCGGTCGAGATGGATCGCATGGTTTAAATCCCTTCAAAGGACATATTGATAGGATTAGAAATCGCGTCAAAGGATTTTTCACCGAAATCGTCATGGCCCGGCTCGTCCGGGCCACCTGTCGCGGAATCGTGCCGGATCAGGTGCCCGGTCGGTCCCCCGATCAGGTCGGGCGAGGGCCATGGCGAATCTGGGGCTGGCCCGATCCCGCCCCCGCGATTGCGCCCAGCGAGCGGCGTCGGTAAGCTACCGGTCAGTAGGAGGAGCCATCCATGGATCTGCGCTTCACACCGGAAGAGATCGCGTTCCGTCAGGAGGTGCGCGCGTTCATCCGCGAGAACCTGCCCGCCGACATCTACGCCAAGATGAAACTCGGCCACGGCCCCAGCAAGGAAGACACCGTGCGCTGGCAACGTATTCTCAACGCCAAAGGCTGGGCGGGCCTGTCCTGGCCGAAGGAATGGGGCGGACCCGGCTGGACCGCGATCCAGAAGATGATCTTTCTGGAAGAAAACCAGATGGCGCCGGCGCCGGAGCTGTCCTCGTTCAACATCACGATGATCGGCCCAGTACTGCTGCAGTTCGGCACCGAGGAGCAGAAAAAGCGTTTTCTGCCGCGCGCCGCGAACCTGGACGATTGGTGGTGCCAGGGTTTCTCCGAGCCCGGCGCTGGTTCCGATCTCGCATCGTTGAAGACCGCCGCGAAGCTGGACGGCGATCATTACGTGGTGAACGGGCAGAAGATCTGGACCTCCACCGCGCATCACGCCGATTGGTGTTTTGTCCTGGTCCGCACCAACCCGAACGCGCGCAAACGGCAGGAGGGTATTTCGTTCCTGCTGGTGGACATGAAAACGCCCGGCATCACGGTGCGGCCGATCATTTCGATCGATGGTAGCCACCATCTGAACGAAGTGTTCTTCGACGACGTCCGGGTGCCGGTCTCGATGCGGGTTTACGAGGAGAACAAAGGCTGGGACGTGGCGAAGTTCCTGCTTGGCAACGAACGCACCGGCATCGCCCGGCTGGGTAAATCGCGCGAGCGGGTCAACGCCGCCGTCGACCTCGCCCACAAGGTCAACATGAACGGCCAGCCGCTGATTACCGACCCGTCGTTCCGCCAACGCGTCGCGCAATTGCAGGTCGACATGAAGTCGCTGGAGATCACCCAGTACCGGGTCGTTTCGGCCTACGACAAAGCCGGCGGAGGACGCCCCGACCCGTTGTCGTCGGTGCTGAAGGTCAAAGGCACGGAATTGTTGCAGGCCACGACCGAACTCGCGGTCGATGTCGCCGGACCGATGGCCACCCCGATCTGGGCCGCCGAGCTGGCGGCGATGAATGAGCCGGATGAACTGATGGAGGCCGGCAGCGCCTCGACCGGCAGCTATTTGTTCCTGCGCGCGGCGTCGATCTATGGCGGCACGAACGAAATCCAGAAGAATATTCTCACCAAAGCCGTGCTGGGGCTGTAATGGATTTTGATCCGTCCGACGACCAGCGGCTGCTGGTCGAGAGTGTCACGCGCCTGCTCGGGGACACCTACGGCTTCGCGCAACGCAAGACGTATCTGGCGCGGCCGGAAGGATTCTCCACGGATATGTGGTCGAAATTCGCCGAACTCGGCCTGTTGGGCCTGCCGTTCGCCGAGGAACACGGCGGTTTCGGCGGCGGCGCGCAGGAAATCATGCTGGTGATGCAGGCGTTCGGCCGCGTGCTGGTGCTGGAACCGTTTCTGTCGACCGTGGTGCTTGGCGGCACGGCGATCCAGGCGGCCGGAAGCAACGAGCAGAAAATGGTGCTGCTGCCGGCGATCGCCGATGGCAGCCTGAAACTGGCATTCGCGCACGGCGAGCGGCAGGCTCGCTATGATCTGACCGATGTCGTGACGACGGCGAAGCGAAACGGCGGTGGCTGGATTCTGGATGGCTCGAAGACCGTGGTGTCGCATGGCGAAGCGGCGGACAAACTGATCGTCAGCGCTCGCACCAGCGGCGAACGATACGACGAGGACGGCATCACGCTGTTCCTGGTCGATACGGCGGCTTCTGGAGTCGCCCGCCGCGGTTACGCCACGCGCGATGAAACCCGCGCGGCGGATGTTTCGCTGTCGAATGCTCACGGCGAGGTTCTCGGCGAGGCCGGCGGCGGGCTCGCGATCATCGAGAAGATCGTCGAGGCCGGCATCGCCGCCACCGCCGCCGAGACCGTCGGCGCGATGGAAGCGATGAACGAAATGACTCTGGAATACAGCAAGACGCGAGTACAATTCGGTCAGCCGATCGGCTCGTATCAGGTGGTGCAGCACCGGCTGGCGGATATGTTCATGGCGCAGGAGCAAGGCCGCAGCATGGCGATGCTGGCGACCATGTCGGTGGATAACGACGATCCGGTCGAACGCCGGCACGATTTCGCCCTGGCCAAGGTCGGCGTCGGCCAGGCCGGACGGTATGTGTCGCAAAGCGCGGTGCAGATGCATGGCGGCATCGGCATGACCGAGGAATACGCCGTGGGACACTATTTCCGCCGCTGCATGGTGATCGAGCGGCTATGGGGCGATCCGGCGTATTATCTGCAACGCCTGGCGAACGAGATCGCGTGAGCCATGACGTGCTTTATGGGTCGCGATGACCCGGAGCGCCGCGACCGCACGAAAACATCTGTGCCGATTTGTGTGTATCCGTGGCCGAATCCTTGCTGAGTCCGACCGGGAACGGTCGCCTGTCCTTTGGACACTGACATAAGAAAAGGGTTTTTTGCCACAGATGTACACAGATTTGCACAGATGAATTCATAACACGGATCAGAGGCCTGGACTTTTCGAAAGCATCCGTGTCGGAGCATTCGCGGTTCTGACCGGGCGAGAACCCGCATCGCGCCAGAAGGAGAGAGTATGATCGCAAGTGAACGGATGACGGTGCACGGTATCGATCTGGAGGTCCTGCGCGGCGGCGATGGCGATCCGATCGTGCTGCAGCACGGGTTTGGCAGTTTGACGCCGGCGTCTCGGTTCGTGTCGCAGCTCGCGGACCGTGGCACCGTCATCGCGCCATCCTGCCCGGGTTTCGGTGATTCACCGCGGCCGAAGGATTTCGACACGATCTACGATCTTGTGCACCTGCAGCGCGCCGTACTGGACGCCATCCCTGGCGAGCGGATCACGTTGGTCGGGTTGTCGTTTGGCGGCTGGCTCGCGGCGGAAGTGGCGGCCCAGGGACATCCGAGGCTGGGAAGGCTGGTGCTGGTGGATCCGGTGGGGATCAAGATCAGTGGGCCGGAGACCGCCGATATTCTCGACATATTCAATCGCTCGCCTTCCGAGGTGCGGCGCGCCGAATGGCACGATCCGGATCGTTTCGCGCCCGATTTCGACGCGATGGAGGATGCGGAAATTGTCCGTCATGCACGCGACCGGGACGCGCTGTGCCTCTATGCCTGGCACCCTTACATGTACAATCCGCGACTGAAGCGCTGGTTGGGCCGTATCGCGGTGCCCACGCTGGTGGCCTGGGGCGAAAGCGACGGGATTGTCTCGCCGGACTACGGCCGCGCTTTCGCGGGCCTGATCCCGGGTTCTCGATTCGAAACGATCGCGGGTGCGGGGCACCATCCGGACATCGAGCGGCCGGATGAGCTCGCCGCGTCGATCGCGCGATTTCTGAGCCAGCGGTGACTTTGCTCGCGGCCCGGCGGGAGTTTTTTCGGTTCATGGCCGCATGCCGGTGCCGATCGACAGCGGCTTCCGCCGCGGCACCGGCATCGTCAAGGCGCTGGCTCTTGGCGCCACGGCGGCCGGTGCCGGGCGGCCCGTATTTGTGGGGCCTCGGCGCGTTCGGTCAGCCGGGCGTCGAGCGGGTACTGGAAATCCCGCGCCGCGAGACCCATGCGGTGATGCGACAGATGGGTGCGCCAACGATCAAGGATCTGACCCCGTCGATGGTTCGGCGCGCATAAGGAGGCAAACGCATGCAACTCTGGTTCCATAACGAAAATACCTATCCGTTCGTCCCGCAAAAAATCCTCGACGAGGCGGAGTCGGTGCGCGCCAGTCTGCCGGGCCTTCTATGCGATCCGAAGATCGCCGCCGATTTGTTCCATGAGTGCATGGACGAGTCACTGCTGTGCGACGATCTGGGCATCAACATCGTCTCGATCTAGCATCATTCCGGCATCAACAGCCTGTATGGTGCCAGCCCGATCGTGCTTGGCGCGCTGGCTCGGCAGACCCGCAAGGTCAGGGTTCTGTCGCAGGGCACGTTGATCAGCATCCGGAAGGATCCGGTTCGCGTGGCCGAGGAATACGCCACCGCCGATGTGTTGTTGCGCGGCCGGCTGGATATCGGCTTCGTCAAATCCGGCGACAGCGAAATGGCGTCCGGCAACGCCAACCCGGTCGGCAATCTGGAGCGGTTCTGGGAAGCCATCGACCTGATCACCAAAGCGCTGAAGAACCAGGACGGTCCGGTCAGTTGGGAGGGCAAGCATTTCACTCATCGCCACATCAATCTGTGGCCGAGACCGTATCAGCAACCGCATCCGCCGATGTGGGCCGCGACCGGCGATCCGGATACGTCACGAGAACTCGGCCGGCGGGGGATGGTGAATTCCGTCGTGCTGCGCGGCATCGACGGCACGAAACGCGCCTGGACCGCGTATCGCGAGGCCGTGGCCGAGGCGGGGATGCCGCCGCCCGCGCTGGATCGTTTCGCCTATTGCGGGTTCGTTTATGTCGGCGACACGGATGAGGAAGGCGTTTCAGTTGGATCGAAGTTGTTATGGTTTCTCAACACCAGCCTGAAACAGGCGCCGCAGTTTTCCAAATTCCTGCCTGGGCGGATGCCTCCGGAAGCCGCGCCCGGTGCCTGGCGAACAAAGCCGCGGCCTGGGGAGGCTCCGATTGGCAGGCCGGCGGATGCATTGCGAAACATGACCGCCGATCAGGCAATCCAGCGCCAGATCATGTTCGCCGGAAGGCCGGAGACCGTGGTGAAGCAAATCATGGCCGCCTACGACGTGTTGGGCGGCTTCGGACACCTGATCTTCATCGGCCGCTCCGGCTACCTGACACACGCGGAAGCGGAAAAGAGCCTGAAGTTACTGGCGAAGGAGGTGTTGCCGAGGCTACGCGAGGAAGCAAAGGCGAAGAGCCTCGCACCTGTATCCTGAACGGCCTCGCTCGGTTGTCGTTGGATAGGAAGCTTCGCGACCTTGGTGCTCTTATCGTCCTTTGTGATATTGCCTTGGCAAACTCAAGCCAGGAACTCGCGGGGACGTTCCGCGGATCGTGCTCGTGGAGCGGTCCCCTCCATCACAAAGGACGATAAGGGCACCAAGGTCGCGAAGCCTCCTTTCCTCCGATACAAACGATCGTGGTTGAAAAGTCGGGCGGGTATGCGCTTAGGTCATGAAGCTTCCTTGCCCTTGATACGTTTCATCGCCGCGCTGTATCCGCTGTAAAGAATGTCGGCGTCGCTGGAATACGCGAGCAAGGTCACACCGGCCTCTTTCCAATGCTGCATTTCCTCGAAGCTGCCGACCAGCATCGCGGCGACCTTGCCGTGGTTTTTCGCCGCCGCGACGATCTGGTCGCGCTTTTCGTCCAACGCCCGCTTCTGATCCGGCGTCCCCGCCACGCCAAGGTCCTGCGCCAGATCAGCCGGACCGATGGTCAGAGCGTCGATGCCCGGCATCGCGGCGATTTCGTCAAGATCGTCGAACGCGCGAGCGGTTTCGAACATCACCGTCACGAACACCTGCCGGTTGGCGTGGGCTCGCCGTTCCATCAACGGAACGGTGAAATCGAAGTCGGTCGCGGCACTCAGTCCGCCATTGCCGCGCAGCCCCATCGGCGCATAGCGCGAGGCATCGACGATCTCTCTCGCGTGATCGGCGTTCTCGACCTGCGGGCAATGCAGGTTCCACACGCCGTTGTCCAACAGCCGTGTGATCCACTCGCGATTGGCTTTCGGCGGCCGTACCGCGATGGGGAAATTCAACGCCCGCGCCAGCACCGCCAGATCGGCGATGTGCTCGATCGTCAGAGCGGTGTGCTCCATGTCCACGCGGGCGAAGTCCAGGCCCGCCGACTTCATCAGCGACAAGATCGCCGGATTGCGCACCATCGTGAGCCAGGTGCCGATTTGCGGCTCGCCCCGTTCCAGTCCCGCCCGCATCGAGTTGATGTGCATGGTCGCGCGCTCCTCATTCACTGAATCGGGTGATCCGGCCGGCCGTCATGCCGCCATCGATGACCAGTTCCGAGCCGGTCATGTGGCTCGACTGATCCGAGGCCAGGAACAGAATGCCATTGGCGATTTCCTCGGCCTGCCCAGCTTTGCCCAGAGGCACCGACGCGGCGGCGATCTTCTCCGGATCGAGCGGCGCGTTGGCGCGGGCCGGCAACTTCGTCCAGATCGGTGTCGCGATGATGCCGGGATGCACCGAGTTCACCCTGATCCCGTCCCCCGCCTGCGCGCATTCCAGCGCCATCGATTTGGCGAACAGCCGCACCGCGCCTTTCGACGCACTGTATCCCGCCAGCCCGGCCGAGCCTCGCAGTCCGGCGATCGATGACAGCATGACGATCGATCCGCCGCGGCCACCGCGGCGCATGGCCGGAATACAATACTTGACAGAAAGGAATACGCCATCGACGTTGACCGCCATCTGCCGCCGCCAATCGGCGAGCGACATGTCAATCACTGGGCCCATGATCCCGATGCCGGCGTTGGCGACGAGGATGTCCAGCCGGCCAAACCGTTTCTCCGCCGTTTCCACCACACCGGGCCACGCGGCGTCATCGGTCACGTCGTGATGGATGTAGACACCGCCGGTTTCCTCGGCCAGCGTCAGTCCGGCGGTGTCGTCGAGGTCGGTCAACACCAGCTTCGCGCCCTCTCTCGCCAGCACGCGCGCGGTCGCGGCGCCGATGCCGGAGGCGGCTCCGGTGACAATGCCTACCCGTCCATCCAGTTGTCCCATGGTCTCCTCCCTGATGGGAGCATACCAACAGACGTGTGGTCGGGCCGCAAGGATCGGCGGCGTCAACTTCCGTCATCGCGATCGGCAAATCAGTAAGATTTTTACCACGGAGGAAGAACGAGAATGCACGGACGACCACAGAGCAGGAATTAATGCGCTTCGCGCTTACTCTGATCTGACACCGCGCGAAGCGCCTGAATTCTTTTTTTGCTCCGTGGTCCTCTGTGCATTCTCGTTCTTCCTCCGTGGTAAAAACTTTCTTTCCGGCGTCGCATCTTACATCGTGCTCCCCTTCCGAGCGCGACCGCCGTGCCTCAACGTCACCTTGGGATGATCGCCCGGCGGCGACATCGACCTATCACGAGCAACAAAGCGCCTCCGCTACTGATCCACTCGTGACTCCACGACACTCGGCCCGGAAACGGGAGGAACCCCATGCTCAACGGCAAGTCCGCGCTGATCACCGGCTCACTTGGAGGAATCGGTTTCGCCACCGCCAAAGCGCTCGCGGAACCTGGTTGCGACATCATGCTGAACGGCTTCGGCGACGCCGTCGCGATCGGGGCCCGCGTCAGCGTAATCGAAGCACTCGGTGTACGCGCCGCGCACCACAACGCGGACCTACGCGATCCCGTTCAAATCGCGGCACTGGTTGACGCGAGTACACAAGCCCATGGTGCTCCCGATATCCTCGTCAACAACGCCGTCGTGCGTCATTTCGGCGCGGTGGAGAATTTCGCACCCGAACACTGGGACGAAGCGCTCGCGGTCAATCTGTCGGCGCCGTTTCACACGATCCGGCTGACATTGCCCGCCATGAAGGCGAAAGGATGGGGCCGCATCATCAACATGGCCTCCATCTACAGCCATTTCGCGACGGTCAACCGGATCGATTACATGACGACCAAGACCGCTCTCCTTGGCCTCACCCGCGCCGTCGCGATCGAGTGCGCGCGAACACGAACCACCTGCGACGCGGTCTGCCCAGGAACGGTGCTCACGCCGGCGATCGAGTGGCGGCTAAGGCGACGCGCGAAAATAACCGCTTTAGTTTGGCTTTCCTTCAGTCGTCATCCCCGGACCTGACCCGGGGATCAATCGCGGCACGGTGCTGATAGAGAGCCCGGGGATGACGGTAGACGGAGCGCACCACTCGATTCGATTATTGTTCAGCATCGCCTAAGGCGGGATATGCAGCGCGACGGCACATCATTCGAAGACACCGAAGCGAACTTTCTCGCGATCCGTCAGCCGTCACGCCGCTTCGTCAAGGACGACAACGTCGCCGGCCTGGTCGCGTTTCTGTGCGGTCCGCACAGCGACGACATCAACGGCCCCATCGATGGCGGGTGGCTCGCCGGGCACTGACCCGGCTCAGCGGCCCAGGGTCAGCGGCCCAGGGTCAGCGCCCGGAGTCAGCGCATGCGTTCCCAGTAGCCCGTTTCGACATCCAACCGGTCGTGCTCCAGGCCGCGGAAGTCGCCGCGCGAGACGATGCCGACAATCTTGCCGTCATCCACGACCGGGATGTGACGGAATCCGCCATCGCGCATCACGCGCAACGCGTCGATCGCGTGGTGGGCCGGCGGCATGGTGTGCGGATGCTTCGTCATCACCGTGCGTAGCGTGAGCGCGCCCGGATCATTGCTGGACGCGACGACCCGCACCAGGTCGCGTCCAGTGAAAATGCCAGCGAGGCCACCTTTCGAATCCGTCACCAGCACCGCGCCGATTTTCCTCTCATGCATCGTCGCGCAGGCTTCCCGCACCGTCGTGGATCCCGGCACCGTCACGGGACGCTGATTGCGAACGATCTCGTCCATCCGGCGATTCGTCATGCCAGTTCCTCCTTCGTTGCGCGCACCGTGACAGTTCCGCGACGCCGTCGCATTGACCGGGATCAATCAACGCGTCGACCCGGCCGCGGGTTGCACTCCCCTCCCCTCCGGGCGAAACTCACCATAACCTGAAGGAGAGAAGCCATGTACGAGCAACATGTCAGCGTCACCACGAAGCACGGCGTCATGCCCTCGTTCGTGGCCTGCCCGGACGGCGAGGGTCCCTTCCCCGCCGTCATCTTCTACATGGACGCGCCCGGCACGCGGGAGGAGTTGCGCAACATGGCGCGGCGCATCGCCCGGCACGGCTATTTCTGCATTCTGCCCGACATGTACTACCGTCTGGGCACCGTGCTGTTCGACATCCCGCGGCGGACCGACGCGATGTCGGCGGTGATCCGGGCCTCGATGAACAGCCTGACCAACGAACTGGTGACCGACGACACCTCGGCGATGCTTGGGTGGCTCGACGCCAACGACCGGGTCAAACCGGGCCCGGTCGGATGTGTCGGATATTGCATGAGCGGACAGTACATCACCACGGTGTCGGCGCGCTTCCCGCACCGCATGGCGGCCGCGGCGTCACTGTATGGCGTTCGGATCGTCACCGATCAGCCGGATTCACCGCATGTGCTGGTGGATAAGATCAAGGGCGAACTTTATTACGCGTTCGCCGAACACGACGCGTCAGTGCCCGATCACGTGATCCCGGATCTGCGGGCGGCGCTGGCGAAAACCGACGTGAAGAACACGATCAAGATCTTTCCGGGCACGCATCACGGGTTCGCGTTCCCGGAACGAGCGGTTTACGAAACGATCGCGTCGGAGCAGACGTGGGTGGATATGTTCGCGATGTGGGACCGGCATTTGAAGTAGTTGGGGATTTCCGCCGGCGTCGCGACAAGTGAAAGGCGCGGCGGTTGGCCCGTTCGGATCCCCCGGGTATCATGCCAAGGCGAACAGCCATGCGGCACTGACAGAAACCGGCATGCGGCGGTGACACGTGGATCACAAAGGCAACCCGTGGAATGATGAAGGCCCCGCACATTGCGCCAGGATATTCAGCAGGTCACTCGTTGCGCCAGGCTATAAGCGATGCCGGCCAAGGCGACGACGTGCTGCGTTGGCCTGACGATCTTAGCCGCGGGCCAATCGACTCTGACGATCCCGCGGTGCGGGCGACGTGGTGGAAGCCGCTTCACGGCGATTGGGATGTCGAAGGCCGGACCAGGTCGTTTTGGAGCCGCGTCGAGACAACCGGCGATCGGCTGGTCGTTTGGTTCGCCCGCCACTCGTCACAAGAACTCTCCTTCTTTCTCGCCTGGGCCGATCGGCTTGGCGAACGAACATACGATATCATCGACGTGACCGGATTGCGCATACCGTTCAAACGGCCGGATGGTTCGGAGGCGTTGTCATCTCCAGGTCAGGCGGTCGCACTCGTATCCCGGAATGCGTTGCGGTCTTTGCTGGGAAGCGAGCGGCCTGTTACCGCGCGGGAGCAAGAGAACGCACGTCAGCACTGGCTTCGCCTGAAGCGTGAGAACGCTCCGTTTCGGGTTGTTGACGAAACCGGATTGGTTTCGGCGTCCGATGATCATTTCGATCGACTGATCCTGGAGCGAGCGGCACCGGATTGGAAGCGGGTCGTTTCCGTCATTGCCGAGGCAATGGGATACAATTCAGAACCCTACATACAGGTCGGCGATATGATGCTTCTTACAAGGGTTGTCGCACTGGTCAACGATGGGAAATTACTTGCCGACGGAGATCCCTGGGATATGCGGGCCTGTCGCGTGCGGTTGCCGGCTTTGGCTGGCCCCGCACCGGGATGTTAGCATTCCACATTCGCGAAACTTCGGCGTCTCCCTAATTCGGCAGTTCAACAACCCGCATGTCCAATGTCCCAACCCTCGGCCGCGATGACTCGCCCTCCGACACCACCACAACGATCGGCTTGTCGAGAGCATCGGCCATTCCGACCTCATAGTTAACGGTCGCCGAGGCCGCCGCGGCGGGTCCCCACAACACAACCATCATCGATGAAGATCCGATCGCTTCTCGCAGAGCACCGCGAATACTGGTTTCCGGACCGATCGTCCTGGCCGGATCCACGAATTCCTCGCCCTCCTGAACGATCCCACGCCGCCGAAGCTCCACCTGCATCTGGTCAAGCCGCGCGGCGTCGTCGTGTGCGTAGGCCATGAAAATTGACATCACGGTGCCTCATTCAGATTGATTGGTGCATTCATCAAACGCGAACGGAGTTCCTGAATGACATCAGGCCAGGTCGTCGCATCATTGCATTTGGTCTGGAGAAGCAACGGCGGAACTCCTTTCCCACGCGCTCGAAGATCATTGTATGTCAAATGGTTGAGCAACACGAAGATGGGTATCCCGAAAGCGTCGGCATAGGCAAATTCCATCCATTGTGTCGTCCCAAGTTCGATTGTCGCTGGCGACACCAGAAATATCAACGCCCGCGACTGGTGAATTCGCGATTTGATATCGAACGCGATCGTCTGCTGATCGCGTGACTGATCACGCTGGTATGTCCAAACCTTGGCGCCCATATCAACGAGAAGGCTCTCGACGGCATATTGCAGCAGGCTCGCCTCGAAGGCGTCCGCCCCCGCGTAGGACAGGAATATCTGGATGCTGCCCGCCGACACGATGCGGTCCTCCGGGTACGAACCACCCCCATTTGCCGTGGCCCCGCATCAACTCGCCCTCGCCGGCACAACACAGCTCAGGAAGCCAGGCTCAATATCACAAGAGAATTTCAACCGTGGGATGTATTGTCACCGACTACAGCGACCGGCCGCATCACCCCTGCGCCCCCAGCAACTCATCCGGATTCCGCGCCAGCGACTTCACCAGATCGGCCCGCGTCACGATCCCCACCACCTTCCCCTCGCGCACGATCGGCACGCGCTTGATGTCATTCTTCACCATCAGTTCCGCGATATCAGCGACCGTCGTCGTTTCCGTCGCCGTCACCACATCGGCCCGCATCAGCTCCCGCGCCGAGGTGTGCGTCCCCTTCACATAATTCAGGAATTCCGGCGCCAGATCGGTGCCGTCCGCGAGGTGGCGCAACCACCAGTCGCGCCGTTTCTCGCGGCTGCGCATGACCGGCCGGATCAGGTCGCCCTCGGTGATGATGCCGACCAACTTTCCGTCGGCCTCGCACACCGGCACGCCGCTGATCGCGTGTTGCGCCAGACACCGGGCGATCTCTGTCATCGAGGCACTCGGCGGCACCGTGACGACAAAGCGGGTCATGATCTGTTCGGCGTCCATCGCGTCTCTCCTCGCGGGCGTTGATGGACGCATCAATGCACGGATCGCCGGCCCCGGCCTTGACCAGGATCAACCGGCCAGACGCGGCCCAGATCAGGGAATGAGGACGGTGCTGCCGGTGGTTTGCCGCGCTTCCAGGGCGATATGCGCCTTCGCGGCGTCCTTCAACGGGAACGTCTGATTGACCTGGATCTTCACCGCCCCCGAGGCCACGACCGAGAACAGATCGTTCGCCACCGCCTCCAGGTCCGACCGCTTCGCGGTATAGGTCGGCAGCGTCGGCCGGGTCAGGAACAGGCTGCCCTTGGCGCCCAGTATGCCGAGATCGAAGGGCGCCACCGGCCCCGAGGCGTTGCCGTAACTCACCATCAGCCCCAATGGCGCCAGACAGTCCAACGAGGCCGACCAGGTATCCTTGCCGACGCTGTCATAAACCACCGGGACGCCTGCGCCGTTGGTGATCTTCTTCACCTCGGCGGCGAGGCTCGCGTAACCGACCACGGTGTGCGCGGCACCATTCTCGCGTGCCAGTGCCGCTTTTTCCTCCGAGGACACGACGCCGATCACCGTGGCACCCAGATGTTTGGCCCATTGGCACAGGATCAGGCCGACACCGCCAGCGGCGGCGTGCACCACGATGGTCTCGCCGGATTTCACCGGATGCGTCCGCCGCACCAGATACTGCGCGGTCATGCCCTGCAGCATCATCGCCGCCCCGGTCTCGAAGCTGATCGAATCCGGCAGTTTCACCAGCCGGTCGGCGGGAACCACCCGGTCGGTGGAATACCCGCCCATCGGCCCGGCGTAGGCCACACGGTCGCCTGGCTTCACAACTGTGACGCCGGAACCGACCGAGGTGACCGTGCCGGCGCCCTCGGAGCCAATGATCAACGGCATGTTGGGGGCCTTGTACAGGCCGGTGCGGAAATAGACGTCGATATAGTTCAGGCCGACCGCGTGGTGTTTGATCAGCGCCTCGCCGGGACCCGGCTCGGGAGTGGGCACATCCTCCCATTTCATCACCTCGGGACCGCCGTTGGTGTGGATGCGAATGGCTTTCGTCATGTCATTCTCCGTCCCGGTTCAGATCAGGGTCGCCTGTCGATTGTCCCATACCGCATGCCGGAGCATGCCCGTCTGCGCCGAATCCCCTGGGTCCGGGGCCTCCAGCGCCAGCAACGCACGCTTGGTCGGCAACCCGTCACCGCCGGAGTAGCCGCCTGGCCCGTTCGTCGCCACGACGCGATGGCAGGGGATGATGATCGGAATGGGGTTCGCGCCGTTCGCGCCACCGACCGAACGCGGACTGCCGCCAGCCTCGCGCGTGATGTCGAGATAAGTTCTGACCGCGCCGTAAGGGATCGCCAGCAGCGCCCGCCAGACGCGCTGTCGGTACGGCGAGCCAACCGGCGCCAGGGGCAACTCGAATGTGGTCAGGTCACCGTCGAAATACGCATGCAACTGCTCACGCGCGCGCCGCAGCAGCGCGGTTTCGTCCTGATCGCACCCCCAGCCCCAATCGACGGAGACGATGGCTCCGTCATCCTCAGAGACCGAGAGATCCCCAACCGGGGTATGCAGCGAAAGAAGTGGCACGTTATGCCTTACTGAGCCCGCGCTGATCTCGGCGGTGCGCGCGGTGGATGTCAAGGGCGGGCGCGCGGCCACCGCGGAGGACTACTTCCTCTTTGTCGACAGAATGAACGCGATCAGATCGTCCATCTCGCTGTTGCTGAGGTGAAGATCGGGCATTCGGCCGTGCGGCGTTTGCAGGAAAGCCCGCAATCCCAGTGGCGTCGTCGTGGAATGCGCGGCGATCGCCGAAAACGACGGTGCTCCGGTCACCGTCGCGTGGGTGCTGCCCGGGAAAACGTGGCAATTGGAGCACCAGGCCTGCGCCACCTTCCGGCCGGCCACCGGATCGCCAATGTCGTCAGCCCAGGCGGCGGGGGCGAACAGAAGTGCCGCCGCGAGGATGGAAGCCGGCCCATGCAGGGCACGGCACGCGACGGAAGCGATCTGACGAAGCATGGAGGCCCTCACCTGAAACTCGGGGCCCTCTGATGGGCCGCCCATCGCGAATCGAAATTGATCCTGGTCAACGGCGGCCGGGACGACGGATCACGGCCGGACCCCCCATATGCCCCCCTCAACCCCGATAGCGCAACGCGTCGACCAGCAAGGCGAAAGCCGGCGTGGGTTGGCGGCGACTGGGGTAGTAGAGATGGTAGCCGGGAAACGGCGGACACCAGTCAGCAAGCACCCGGATCAGCCGCCCATCGTCGAGGTATGGCCGCACGCCATCCTCCGGCAGATAGGCCAGGCCAAACCCCGCCAGTGCCGCGTCGAGCATCGGGCCGCTGGCGTTGAGTACGATTTGTCCCTCGACCCTCACCCGCAGTTCGTGCCCGGACTTTTCGAATTCCCAGGCGTAAAGCCCGCCATGGGTGGGCAGCCGCAAATTAACGCAGATGTGGGCGTTGAGATCCCGCGGCGTCCTCGGCCTGGGCCGTTTCGCGAAGTAGGCGGGCGATCCGACAACCGCCGAGCGCATGTCCGGCCCGATCCGCACCGCGATCATGTCCTTCGCCACCATCTCGCCGGAGCGAACCCCGGCGTCATAGCGCTCGGCGACAATGTCCGTCAGACCGTAGTCGATGACGATTTCCACTTTGATATCCGGGTAATCGGGCAGCAGCTTCTCCAGCGCGGGCCAGAGCACCGACCGCACCGCGTGGTCGTGCGCCGTGACGCGAATGGTGCCGGACGGCTTGTCACGCAGCTCGCTGAGCGCGGCCAGTTCAGCGTCGATCTCGTCCAGGCGCGGGCCCGCGGCAAGCAGCAGCCGATCTCCCGCCTCCGTCGGCGAGACGCTGCGGGTGGTGCGGGTCAACAGCCGGAGGCCAAGCCTTTCCTCAAGTCCGCGAATGGTGTGGCTGAGGGCCGACTGCGATACACCGAGCCTGGCCGCCGCCCTGGTGAAACTGCGTTCCCGCGCGACCGCCAGGAAGGCCCGGAGATCGTTAAGGTTCTCACGTGGCATTCATGAGCCTGACTCATAAGCGTATGCGTTTCTTAGCATCTAATCGAATACCGGAAAAGGTTCTAACCAGGCATCAGGAATTGTTGAAAGGTGACACACGCTACCTCCGCGTCATGGCCGGGCGCCCCCTCCGCGTCATGGCCGGACACTCCTTCCGCGTCATGGCCGGACACCCCCTCCGCGTCCTGGCCGGGCGCCCCCTCCGCGTCATGGCCGGACGGCCCCTTCCGCGTCATGGCCGGACGGCCCCTTCCGCGTCATGGCCGGGCCTGACCCGGCCATCCACGACTTTATTGACCTCACCAAAGACGTGGATTGCATGTTGGCGTCTCCCGCCGAAGGGTGGGACGCCGGCGGGCACCCGGGACGTGGATTGGTCTTCTCGACCGTGGCCATCTTGGGTCCCGCCGGCGTTACGGTCGCAC
>Ga0182018_10002132_pt1 | contig 20537 bp, 18 predicted proteins | sample 812P2MmetaG_FD_120490 | JGI IMG/M metagenome (GOLD analysis project Ga0182018, IMG submission 120490) | Permafrost microbial communities from Stordalen Mire, Sweden - 812P2M metaG | ecosystem: Environmental > Terrestrial > Soil > Wetlands > Permafrost | place: Sweden: Stordalen | collected...
AGATGAGTTCGCGCAATTCCCTCCTCACGCACTTTCTCCCCGCCCGGGCCCGATGACGTGAGAGCCACGTCCAGTAAAGCCTGAAGCCTGTCCGATGCCAGCGAACGACTGTTTCCGGCTCGATGAGAATCAATGCTCGCCGCCAACCGGCCCAGAGCCGGCTCAACATCACCCAGAACAATTTGTCGGTAGTAGCAAATCGCGGCGGCGGATGTTTCTGTTTCAAGACTCCGAGCTGTTGTCGCAGAGCCAGATTTTCCAAGAGCAGATCCCGGCGTGAGCGAAAGAGCCGAGTAATGAAAACAACCAAGAGCCTCAGCAAGCGCAGCATATGACCAGTTTTACACGTGAAAAGACCAAATTTGATATCCAGTCTATATACCTGATTCGAAAGCCTGTCGGTATTTTGGCGAGGCACAGGGCAAATGGGCTGAACGTGCAGGGTTAGCCCAAGACTTGTTCGTTAGAGCGGCTTTCCACCCGCATCTGAGCAAGCTTGCGGGTGACTTGATAGGAATCGAACTGATGCCTTCCATGACACGGAAGCGCGATTTCACAAGTGATAGACAATAAGTGAGTTCAATGGAAATTGGAGGAACATTCAATGGTCATGGTGCAGAATCCAGCTCCGCAACGTCCCGAAGTTCTCGTTCACCGCTATCCCGCGGGCGTTTGTGTGATGCTGACGTTTGCGATTTCCTGGACAGGTGCGCTATCTGTGCGAATGGACGTCCAAGGTTTGCTGCACTCTGCCCAATGCAAGCAGGATTCCCTGGAGCAGCGCTTCCGGGCGGGGCGGACAGCCAGGGATGTAGACATCAACGGGAATCACTGCATCTACTCCGCCCATCGATGCGTAGTTGGTTCCGAAGATGCCACCACTGATACCGCAGGCACCCACGGCTATCACGGCTTTCGGATGCGGCGTTGCCGCCCAGGTCTTGCGCAACGCCAGTTCCATGTTGCGCGTGACTGGACCGGTGACCAGCAGCATGTCAGCATGACGCGGTGAAGCCACAAAATGAATGCCGAAGCGTTCGATATCGTGAACCGGGTTGGTCAACGCAACGATCTCCTGCTCACACCCGTTACACGAGCCTGCATCCACCTGCCGAATCGACAGCGACCGTCCAAGTAGGTTGTGGATTGCCGCTTCGATGCGCTTGCCGGTTTCCTCGGCGCCTGGGCCGCTGGTGGCCGACTGCAGCCCGGCGTGGGTTCCATCGGGATGGAGCGTGTATTCGGCTGTAAGAATGAGGTCGCGGCGATCCGTTGCCGCAAGCTCGAAGCGGCGGGTCATGCGCACGGGGCTTATCTGCCCAGCGCTGGCGCCAGATGCCTGCTCGCATTCGCCGCAATAGATGCAGCGACCGTAATCCACGGTGACCCAGCGCACACCGTCGCGGTCGCGGACGGCGATGGCCCCGGTGGGGCACGCATCGGCCGCGGGACGTGCGTCGCTCCAGGCGTTGAAGTCGAACTCCGGGCATCCCCGAAACTGCTCGGCCAGGTGAGGCCCCACGCGCGGATAGTTAGCCGTGGCGTTGCCCACGCTGAACGTTTTTTGGAGGATATTAAACATCGCGTTACCGATCCGTCCCCGAATAGGACAGGTTGAAGCTCTTGTTGATCACGGGAAAATCTGCAACGATATTGCCTTCCACCGCTTCCACGATGGCCGGCCAGTTGTTGATGGAGGGATCTTTCACCTTGCAGCGTTCGAGGCGACTGCCGTCGCCGGTTCGGATCCAGTAAAGGATCTCGCCACGCCACCCTTCCACGGCGCTCAGCGCGCACCGATCGGGCGGAATGGGCTGAACGGGGGCGCGGTGCGGACCGTCCGGCAGACGGGCAGCTGCTGCGCGGATCATTTGTATCGACTGGCCCACTTCATCAATGCGAACCTGCATGCGGTGCCGGACATCTCCCGCTTGGTAGACTGGCACGCGGAAGGGGAGGCGGCGGTACGCCTCGTACGGGTGATCGCGCCGGACATCGAGATCGACGCCGGAGGCGCGACCTCCCACGCCGACGATTCCGAGCATTTTTGCCTTTTCCGGGCGCAGGATTCCGGTGCCCTCCAGTCGTTCGCGGGTTGAATTGGACGACTGAACAATCGCCACCAGATCGCGAAACTCGCGCTCCACTATTCTGAGCGTGTTCTCGATGGCATCGATTTGAGTCCGCTGCCAATCCCTGCGCACCCCGCCGATGGCGACCATTCCGCGCAACACGCGACTTCCGGTCAGAGTTTCGCTCAAGCCCAGCACAAGCTCTCGCACGCGGCCGGCGTGGGCGTTGGCAATCGCGAATCCCACGTCGTTGGCGATGGCCCCCACATCTGAGACGTGATTTGCAATCCGTTCCAGTTCGAGCAGAATGGTGCGCAGGAATTGCGCCCGCGCGGGAACCTCGATTTCCGCTGCCCGCTCAATCGCCTGGCAGAATGCAGTGCCATGCGAAAACGCCGAATCGCCCGAAACGCTCTCGGCCAGAAACACGGCACGGTGGATCGGGAGATTCTCGAACAGCTTCTCGGTTCCCTTGTGCGTGTAGAACATGCGGAGTTGCAAGTACAGGATGGGCTCGCCGGCCACGGCGAAATTGAAGTGTCCGGGCTCGATGATGCCGGCATGAACCGGGCCGACAGGAATCTGGAACACGCCCTCTCCATATGCGGGCCGGTAGACGTGCCGCTCCCCCTCAAAAGGAGGAAGCACAGTGTCGAGTGGAAAATCCTTGCGTAGCGGATGCACGTCGGGCCAGTTATCGTGGAGCGCCACGCGCCGTGGATTCGGATGCCCAACGGCTTCGAGGCCGAACCAATCCTGAATCTCGCGTTCCTGCCAGTTGACAGCCGGCAATTCCGCGGCCAGCGACTGGAACGAGGGATGGTCCGCGGGAATGGGAACCTTCAGAATCACCCAGGTAGGCTCGTCCGGCCGATCAAAAACATAATAATTATAGAAAACGCCTTCCGCCTTCACCCGGTCCTCGGCGAAAACAGTCACAAGTCTTGCCTGGTACTCGGTCAGGAAGTGTTGGGCTATTGCGGTGACATCGGAGCCGTTCAACAGAACTGTGACCTGACCGTTGACCGGTTCTTCCACGGAGCGGACCTGCTCCGGGAAACGCTCGTGAAGTTCTTTGAGGATTGATGTCATTGTCCGCTCACCACGTGTGCCGCACCGCGAATCAGTTCGAGCAGCGGAGCCGGCACCCAGAATCCGATTACGACCAGCGCCCCGGCCAGCGCGAGTAACGAACCATTGCGCCAGGGGCGGGGCGCTGCCAATGGCTTGTCGCCGCCTGGGCCGAGGATCATACCGCCGACGTGAATCAGCGCACCCGCGAACACGCCCGTCCCGAACAGGACGAATAGGACGCCGGTAAGAACATGCCCGCCATCGAACGCGGCGCGCAGAATCAGGAACTCGCTCTGAAACAGGCTGAACGGCGGCATGCCGATGATCGCCAGCATGGCCATGAGAAACACCATGCCTGTCAGCGGCATGGCCCGGATCACGCTGCCTTTGATCTCCGAAAACTGGTCGGTCCGGAAGTGCTGGTACACGTTGCCCGCGCATAGGAACAGCAGCGACTTCGCGATCGTGTGAAAGGCCATGTGCAGCATGAGGCCCAGGCTGCCCAGCGCGCCCCCGAGCCCCAGCGCCGTCGCCATGATACCGGAATGATCGATGGTGTGATACGCCAGCAGGCGGCGATAGTTTTTCTGCACCAGTACGAAAGGAACGGAGATGCCCATGGAGAGCAAGCCGAAGAGCAGCAGCAGGTGGCCTGGGTAGTCCGGACCAAGACAGCGGCTGGTTAGGATGTAGAATCGGATAAGGCAGTAGAGGGCACAATTCAGTAGCGCCGTTGAAAGAATCGCGGCGGAGGGCACCGGGGCCTCGCTGTAGGCATCCGGCTTCCAGGTGTGCATCGGAGCAAGCCCTGCCTTGGTTCCATAGCCAAGGAGAATCAGGACGAAGGCCAACCGCATCGACGTCTTGTCGAGTTGCGCGGCATGCTTTGCAAGCACAGACCAGTTCAACCCGCTGAGAGAGTCGGAACCGGCCAGTCGGTGTCCCGCGTAGTAGGCCACGACCGTGCCGAACAGTGCCATCGACAAACCCACGCCGCCGATGATGGCATACTTCCAGGCGGCCTCGATCGAGGTGACCTTTCCATAGAAAGTCACCAGGAAGATGGAGGCCAGAGTAGTGGCTTCCATGGCCGCCCACATCACTCCAAGATTGTTGGCCACCGCCATGAACATCATGGAGAAGACGAGAAGCGGGGTCAGCGTGTAGTACATGCGAAGCTGCCCGACCTGCTGATTGGGGCTAAAGTTGTCGCCCAGCGCTCCGCTCTGCTGGTCATCGCGCAGATAGCCGATCGCATATGTGGAGCAAACGAGTGCCACGGAAGAGGTGAGAAGAATCACCAGGGAGCTGAGCGAATCGGCATAGAAGAAGCTGTTTGCGAACGAGACCGTGCCGGCGGCCAGGACTTGCGCGGCCAGTCCAACGGCGACCAGAAACAGGATGCCAAACCCGACAAGATTCACCGCTTCCATGGCCTTGCGCGGTCGAACGTAGAACGACGCGGTGGCGATAGCCAAGGGGACCAGCAATAGAACGACCAGTAGCATCCTATCCTCTCAGCCTTCGCAACCGGCTCACATCCATTGACTCGAAGGTCTCGCGGATGCGGTAGACCAGAATGCCCAGCACCATGGCCGCAACCAGCACATCGAAGAAAATACCCAGTTCGACAATCAGCGGCATTCCATACGTCAACGAAATAGCCGCGAGAAACAGGCCATTTTCGAGCGACAGAAGCGCCAGCACCTGCGTCAGCGCCTTACGGCGGTTGATCATGTTAAAGAAGCCAATCAGGAAGAGGGAGATGGCTACGGCGAGCGCATTGTGCCCCAGACCGGGCATCTCCGGTCGATAAAACGATTCCGCAACGACATAGCCCACCAGCGTCAGTCCGCCTGAGATTACGACTGAGATCGGCACGTTCACGATGGGCTCAATCTCCTCGTGAATCTTCATCCGTACCACGAGGCGTTCAAAGAGGATGGGCACTAGTATCACCTTGACCACGACGGTGAGCGCAGCGGCTGCGTAGATATGCGGCGCGTGGTTGAACCAGGCGATTGTAGCGGCAATCATCGCCAGAAAAAGCGATTGCGCCGCGAAGATGCGGATGTGGACGACGATCCAGCGCTGGGTCACCATAGCGATCTGCAGAACCAGCACCAGCGCCGCCATCAAGGTGACGATTCGATCGCCGAGTTGCATATCGAGAAACGGTTTCATAAGCCTCAGAAGAGAAATGTTGATACCAGTGCGAGCGATCCCAGAGTAAAGGCCACCGCCAGCAGTTCCGGGACCCGGAAGAGTCGCATCTTGGCGTTAACGGTTTCGAGCAGGACAATCGCACAACTCAAAAGAAGCAGTTTCGCCAGCAGCCAGGCGATTCCCTGCAACGCGCCGAAACCGAACCATGTGTGCTGAAGGCCAACCGGCCAGAAGCAGTTGATCAACAGCGTCATCAGCACCAATTGCTTGATGGAGGCAGCCCATTCAATCAGGGCCAGGTATGGGCCGGAATACTCAAGGATCATGGCTTCGTGGATCATGGTGAGTTCCAGATGAGTGTCCGGGTTGTCCACTGGGATCCGGCCCGTCTCCGCGATCAGCACCAGCGCGAGCGCGGCGAATGCGAACATCTGCGCCGGGGCAAGAAAACGCCAGTTTTGTCCAATGGCGGCTCCGGCGATTTCGGTAAGACCGGCGGAGCCGGCCCCGATGGCGACGGTGAAGATGGCCAGCATCATAGCCGGTTCGGCCAGGGCCGAGATGGTCATTTCCCGGCTGCTGCCCAGGCCGCCGAAGGAGCTGCCGCTATCCAATCCGCTCAGCGCCAGAAAGAAGCGGCCCAGCCCGAGCAGGTAAATCACGGCCAGCACACCTCCAAACAATCCGAGGGGAGCATCGGCGGCAACCATGGGAATCATCAGTCCCGCCAAAACAGTGCTGAAGAATACTATCCACGGTGTTGCCGCGAAGATCCATGATGCGGTTTCTGGAATCACCATGCCCTTGCGAAAGAGTTTGCCGAGATCCCTGTATGGCTGAAGGATGTTGGGGCCGCGTCGTGTCTGCAGGCGCGCCTTCAGCGTTCGAATGACTCCCGTGACCAGCGGCGCCAGGGCCAGCAGCAGAAAAAGTTGCGTCACGTTCTCGATCATGCGGTCGATCAATCGTTCCATCATCCGCGCACTCCAAACAGCAAGAGCAGAATCAGTGTGATGAAAATGTACGCAAGGTAAACGTTGATGCTGCCCGCCTGAATTCCCTTCATGCGGTTTGCCATGGCCATAATCCGCTCCCTTAACGGACCGTAGAGGCGTTTTTCAAACGTGAGTTCGATTTCGCTCTCGAAGCGGATCGCACTGGGATAGTGGGGCGAAACTTCGAACTCCGCCTGGATCTCCCGGCGCGGGCGATAGAGGGCGGAGAAAATCATGCGCAGCGGTTTGGAAAAAGCCGTGGCCGTGTATTCGTTGTCGGCGGTCAACCCTGGAAGGCCGCAATCCCACACCGGCCCCTTGACGCTGCGACGACTCCAGCGCATAGCCAGTGGAACCGCGAATGCCGCGCCGGCAAGCAGAAAGATGAGTGCAATCCCGGCCGTGGATATGGTGCCGCCATGGGCTGTTCCCGGCGACAGAGCCAAGCCGCGCGCCATGACTAGCGCCGAGCTTGCGCGAACGCCAAGGGCCTGCTGTGTAATGGGATCGAAGACCCGCACAAACCAGGTGGCGCCCAAACCCAGCGCGACGCATCCCACCGCCAGTACCGCCATCCCGGCGCGCATCGGGAACGAGGCCTCTCGTGCTTCTGCGGCCTCCGCGCTGCGCGGCAATGCGAGAAACGGAATCGCGAAAGCCTTGACGAAACAAGCAGCGGCCAGGGCCGCTGTAAGTGCCAGTAGAGAGCCGGCGATGGGGAACATCAATCGTGTGAGGCTTTGCGTGGTGCCAAAGCCAGCCAGCAGCGCCTGGTAGGTGAGCCACTCGCTCACGAATCCGTTCAACGGAGGCAGGCCGGAGATGGCCACGGCGCCCACCAGAAAACACAGAGCCGTCACCGGCATGCGCCGAATCAGCCCACCCATCTTCTCCATGTTGCGCGTGTGCGTGGCCTGCACAACGGAACCAGCGCCCAGGAAGAGCAGCCCCTTGAACATGGCATGGTTGAATGTGTGATACAGGGCGGCGATCAGAGCGAGGGCGGCGAGACTCCCATGACCCAGCGCGCGAAACATCAGCGCCGCGCCAAAACCCATGAGGATGATGCCGATGTTCTCAATGCTGTGCCAGGCGAGCAGACGCTTGAGGTCGTGCTCCATCAGCGCGTAGAGCACTCCGAGTAGTGCGGATGCCACACCAATCGCCAACACCACGGTTCCCATCCAAACAGGGGGTGCCCCGTAGAAATCGAAGAAGACCCTCGCCATGCCGTAGATGCCTGTCTTGATGACGATGCCCGACATCAGGGCCGAAACGTTGCTAGGCGCAACCGGGTGAGCTTCCGGTAGCCAGATGTGCAGGGGGACCAGGCCCGCCTTGACGCCGAAGCCGAAAAGGAAAAGCAGAAAAACAACGCCCTGTTGGAGCGCAGGCATGCGCGAAGCCAGCAGGTGGAAGCTGGAGAAATCCAGACTGCCGCTTGCGGATGCGAGGACCAGGAACGCGATGAGCATCAGACCGCTGCCTGCGTGCGACATGATCAGGAAAAGCACCCCGGCATTGCGCGTTTTTTCTTTTTCGTGCTCGAAGCTGATCAGGAAGAACGACGAAAGTGCCATTACTTCCCACGCCACCAGAAAGAAGAAAGCGTTTGACGCGGTGAAGACCAATGCCAGGCTCAACAGCAGCAGGTTGAAAAAGAACCCGAAGGCGCCCAGGTTTCGGCGTCCTTCCATCTCCCGCAGGTATCCGAAAGAATACAGTGAAACGGCAGCTGCCAGCACCGCGAGCGTCACGTTGAAATATGCCGACAGTGGGTCAAGTCGGACCGCCCACGTGAACACCGGGTTACCGAACGGAAGGCCGATTACGGCGGGGCTGCCGCTGAAGATGGCGGCCGCCGAAGCTGCCAGATCGAGAAGAGAACCTGCCAGTGCAGCCCCGCAGGTCACTCGGCGAGCGGCGGCCGGTTGACGCCAAAGGGCCAGACTGGCCATGGCGCCCGCGAGCCAGACGACAATTCCGCTCAGGAACAGCTCAGCAATCACCGGGTAGACGCCTCACGTTCCACTTCACCGAGCATCTGAATGGCGTCGGTGAGGCTGGATTGGAAGTAAAGCCGCATGATGTCGAGAACCTCCACAAGCAGCGGACTTCGAATGGAATAGAAGACCTGGTTGCCGTCTTTACGGTTCACAACAACCTGGTGGCTTCTCAGGATCGCTAGGTGCTGGGACAGGTTCGCCTGTTCGACGCCGAGCTTCTCCTGGATGGTCCGCGCGGAGAGTTCCCTGTCGCGCAACACCTCGAGAATGGCGATGCGTGTGGGATGGGATAGAGCACGAAAGATGCTGGCCTTGTATGTTCGCAGCGTCTCCTGCATATCATGCAGTATATTCGATATTTCGAATATACGCAATAAGCTACAGTGGGTACCTTTCGCAGTTCCACAGTAAATGTGATTTGGTCGGTAAGATGCGAGTATACGTTTCCAACATCGGGCAGGCCAGTATTTGGCAAAAACTATGCACGCCGGGGTTCTGTCGCGAATGTCATTCCCGTACATCGCACGGTAACGGGCTGCCCTCCCAGCCCCGTGGCGATCTTGGAGGCCATTCGCTCCGCAGTTATCGAGGCTTGATTTGTTTTCATCAACAGCGAGGGCTACCTATTGCAGTCGGAAACTCGCCAAGAGAGAAGAGAGATTTGAGCGCTACTTATTCACTTCTTCCAAGGAGGCCGATTTGAGCTTCAAAAGAGCATTGCTAAGACCAATTTGGTTGGGCGCTGTATTCACGGCTGTTCTTGCTGGATGTATCGCAGGTTTAGCGATTGCCGGATGCAAAACCGCGTTAACCCAGAAACAATCGTTTCAGCAAGCGCATACCGACGCCCTTGTTCAACAGATCTCAACCCTAAAGCAGTCCGATTTGATCGTTTTTCCTGATGGCCGGGTCTTGTATGTACGTAGCATCCAAGGAAGCAGCATGGATGTTGTCGGCTGGATCGGCGACAACGTCAGGTCTGAAGACATCAATTCGTTCGTTCTCACAAATGACGATTTCAAAATCGTTCGCCAGAATGATCCGAATTGGGAAGAGAATAGAGACAACTATTTCAAACAGTAAGATAAGCAAACCGCACAGAACGGTCCCCATGATCGATGGTCAAATGTTGATAACTGGGCTTCTCACATTCTGGGCCAATTTCCGACGGCAATGGTCTCCAAACTCGGGACATTGATCAACCATTACGGACACGTCGCCGACAGAGGCTGACAGACGATTGCCCCTTGGAATGACAGCTTCACGGCCACCGGATTTTACCAGCGTCAATGCTCGTCGATGGTGGCCCGGAGAACGCGCGGCCTTGGGCCTTTAATCCCGCCGAGAGTCAATTTAAGTTATCGATTCTAAACGGAATAATTGTGGTGGCCAGAGACGGGATTGAACCGCCGACGCATGGGCTAGCCGGTTTGGGCGAGTTGGTGGGTTGGGTGGACAGGGATGGGCCAGAGCAGGTTTGCTGTCTCCCACCCATGTCGTCCATTGGGTCTGATGACTGGACGGAAGAGTCTGATGGAGGTGGAGTGCCCGGCAAATTCTGTACCAGGCGGGATGAGCCACATGGACAGATGAAGCGGCAAAGAAAGAACCGGCACAAGGGTCAGGGTGCCGGGATCGGCGTGCTGCTCAGAATCCTCGACGTGGAGCGGAAGCGATGGAAGTCGCGGAAGCGAATCTGGTTCAGCTCCAGCCTGGTCTTGTTACTCGATTCCCGCAGGATGATCTGCGCTCCGATGGGGAGCAGGTACTGCTGGCCGCTGATGGAGACGTAGTCGTAGTCCGCACTGACGAGGGCCTCGTGGATTGGATAGTTCTTCGGCACCTCGTCTGCGATCTGGGTGATGCGCCGGACTCCGTGAGTGGCGCTGTCGATGTAGACCATACCGTGAAAGCCGACGAAAACCACCTGGTTGGGACCGCCGCGGAGAACGAGATTCGAGTTCTCTTTGGCGACGCGATACTTGAAGACCTGCACGGTTCCGTCACCGAGCGCATCGGTCTCAAGCCACGAGATTTCCGCTTTGGCAGCTGGCCGGAAGAGACCGCGAATGACAGTGCCGAAGGTTCCTGCGCCGGACATGCCACGCCCAGTATAGGAACTGCTGTCGCGGCTTATTCTATGGTCTTTTTCGTATTCCTGAAACTGCCAGTCTTCATGATGGTCGAAGTAGTTGAGCTGGCCGGTAACGGTATCGATGTGTTCCCATTTGCTCTCGCGGCTGGAACCGGCAAATCGCTCGGTAACTTGCTGGCACGTGACGTTTGGCAGGGAATCCCAATAATCGTTCGCGTTTTGCGCGGCTTCGGCGAGAAGCGCTTTGAGCTCGTCGTCGGAGGGACGCTGGATGGGATTGGCAGAGACGGCAATGGCCAGCGGGCCGGCAGGCCGGGAGATGGACTCAAGAGCCGGGAAACCGCCGGGGGGCGGATCGTCGTTTTCCGCGCCGATGCGCGGGAAGGAAGCGCCCGATTCGGCGGTTTTTCCACCTTGCAGTTCGGCGGTCTTTCCACCTCGAGTGAGAAAAGCCGCCACCTGGTGTGTGCCATCCATTGTCTTGAAGTCCTTTTTGTCCTGGATGACATACTGATGGCGAATGCCATAGTGACTCACGAGGGAGTCGCCGTTGGGGACGATCTCGGCGATGGTGAAAGAACTCACGGGAACGTAGCGGCTGTTGCCGCCGATGGATAGCGGGGCGTAGTCGACGCGGATGTCCTCGTAGTGGACGAAGGCCGAAGACTTGAACTCGGCCTCGACAATGGTGCGGAGGACGACGCCAGAATCGGGATCCACGAATAGCTCGCCATGGTAGCCGGAATTGCCTTTGAAGGGGTTCCATTCGGCCACGTAGGAAAGGTTGCCGTTGTGGGGCGGCCCCGACAAAGAGTTGGCGCTAAGGTTGCCGCCGGGGGCAGGGGCGCCGCCGCCGCCGCCACCATTACCGTGGCCGCCGTAGAGGGCGTTGCCAACGCTGGAAGTATCGGGGAAGCAGCAATAGTTGATGGCATAGAGGGATTTTTTCTTATCGACGGCGAAGGTGAAGACGGCGGTCCGTTGGCCGTTGATGGTTTCCCAGCGGAGGAACTTGGGTTTGCCGGAGGAGACGGCTTCGCTCGTCAGGAGATTGAGCGGAGGAAATGGGAGCATGGAGTTGACGAGACCGTTGCGTCCCCACGGAGTGGTGTCCTTGTCACCAGGTTTTTCGATACCGCTGTCGATCTCGACCGTGTCCGTGTGGGTGTTCACGAGGCGGACGTACTGGCTGATTTGCTCCCAGATTGGGTCGCTTTCATTTTGGGTTTTGACGTTGACGCCACCGTAGGACTCGATCGTCTTGACGCCATCCTGGAAGCGGGCGACGAGACGAGTGGCTGTGAGTCGAGGTGTCTGAGAGTAGGTTTTGGCGGCATAGTCCTCGGCTTTGGCAAGCATGGTGCGCTGAGCAACCGTGTCGGGAGGAGCGGCTTTGGGCAGGTCGGTATCAGGCGGAGCGAGTATGCAGCTACGCGCCTCAAGCACGTACATCTGCTCGGTGGAGAGCGGGCCATTTACGAGGTTGACCATGGTGTTCAGGGCGGCGGGGGTCAGTTCTTCAATCAGCTCGATCTGCTTCAGCTCGTTGGCGACCTGTTCGTCGCTCTTCCGAGAGTTGTGCAGGCCTGTGAGCACATCCTGCAATTCAGCCACATTCATTTTTCTTGAATTGGCCGACAACAGGGTGGGGGCCAATGCTACGAGCAGAAGGATCCATTCGAAGCGCTTCATATCGTCATCCTGGGCGAAAAGACCTGTCTAGGCTCCTGGTGTTGGTCGACAAGTTGAAGATTATCGAGCCTGACGGGTGATCCGTCGTCGGTGATGGTCAAATCGTCCGGCTTGAGGTCGAGCACGGACTTGTCTCTCTTGTCATGTGCGACAAGATAGAGTTGCATGGCATCGACAGCGCTCGGCGAGGCCAAGGCTGGAGGCGCGACCCCCTGCTGCGCGCGAGCGAAGAGAAGCGAAGCTGAGAGAGCAGCGCCCAGCAACATGCTCGATGCCAAATGATTGCTCATTCGATTTCGCACCGGTGCGGGAGATCACTGCCGATACCGCCAGGAGTTTTCATTTCCACTGAGCCCATGAGAAGAAGCCCCTCTTCATCGCGAATCCCAACCGAATGAGGCGGGAGGCAACGGGGATGTTTGTCTATTCCCGAAAACTATAGCTCATCCATCTCGGAACGGTAAAGGCCGGCGCAGGGCCGCGGGCTATACCACTGAGCTGCGCTCAAGGCCAGAGCGCGGCAGGAAATAAATGGGAGGGAAAGAAGTGTTGGCCAGAGACGCTACCGAATACTCGTTCGCGAACGCGAATGCGAACGCTACATTCACCAAAAATAGGCATAAAATGTAGAATTTTCTGCAATCGTTCGCGGACGTTCCCCAGGAGTTGCCCCCAAAGTTGCCCTCATCGATCAACCGTTGCCTATTTCGGCCCCTGTTTAGATTGAACCTCCAAAACGACTGCAACGCGCGGGAGCCGATTGCGCTCGGAGTTAGACTTCAGAAGTGGCGCCGAGATTCATGGACAGATCTCCAGGCAGGAATGGATTACCGTCGCGATCCAGACGCCGAGTAAAGATTGGCGAGCCACTTCTCCAAGGCACGGTTTCCCGTCACACCAACCGTCGCGGCACGATTGAATTGTGATCGCTGATGTGATTTTTGGTAGCTGCTGGGTCAGCGACATATCCTCAGCAGGGTGTCAGAAAGTGCAAAGGGAATATATCAACATCTGAGGCCTATGCCGACAATTAAATGATTGATATACATGGTCTTAGCTTTTCATTAGACTATATCAACCGCAGGCATCTCCGCGAGTTGAATTCCGGCGTTTTGACGGGACAACCTCGAACGTAGCTGCAGACTTGGCAACCCAACCACTAGCCGGAAAGGCTGACCGCAATCCTGCCCGAAGGGCGCATTCGTGTTGTAAAGCCAGCAGAATTTGCTTCGCTACGAATCGGATCGCTTGGTCTTCAATGAGCACTTGCTTGCGTCTTCTTGGCAACGAGTTGATTCGGTCGGCCCTTGATCATTTCAGAAGGCAGGTACCGATGTTGCTCGCCACAAAGTGGGCAGGTGACAAGGATCGAACGGAATGGAAACTCCTCCACCCCTGCGGGAACATCCAGCCGACAGCTCTTGCATTCGACAATGAATTGCTTTCGATCTTTCATCCCAATTCTCGCGCGGCAGCCACTATTTGCGAATGTGTGCCGGAAGCAGACAAACGAGATTCGGAGGTGCTCACGCGCACCTCCGCCTGCGGTAGCATCACTACGATCTGCTCCACACTGTATCGCTCCCTTCTCAGCAACAAAATCCCCCGCCCTCTTCTGGCTTGATTCTTGCCGAAGCCTGACATTGCACATGAATCAGAAATACTGGACCCTTCGCGACGCGCTACATTCACTATTGTCTGTAACAAACATTGGGCAGGCCACAGGCGCGCAGCTGCGGTGAAGCTCCCTATTCCGAAATCATCATTTGGGAGGTGCTACTCAGGTTCACCGTCGCGTTCTTCCAGAATGGGATGCTGAGGGGAAATGCATAGGTGACCTGCACGCTCACAGCATTTCCAACAGCATTGCATGTAGAAACCGTACAGGCCGTCGTCCATGTATTGCCGGGAGGCCCAGATGGGCTCCACCAGGATGCAGTTACGGTGAGGATGCTCGCATTCAGGCCTGGATATCCGAGACCCGTGACGTAGGTTTGAATCGGGTTTCCTGCACTCGTCGGATTCAGATTACAGTTGGGGAACGTGGGAGCAACAGTGCAAGAGCTCGCACCTCGGACGACGGCGTAGCGTGTCGCTTCACGGGAGGCCTCAGAGATGAACGTGTACGTGTAGAGTGCAAGGCACACCTGCATGATGCCAAATATGACGCTCAACAGAACTGCGGAAGAAAGTGCTACTTCAACCAAGGTTGAGCCGGTCTCTGTGACATCCCCCCCGCTTGCTTGCCGCCGAATTGTGGCTCTCAGGTGCATCAATGTAAAACCAATTCCTGGTCGTAGCCGTAGAGCGTGAACGTTGTCGGGAGTCCCGGCAGATGAATGCCAGGATCGACGGTGGTTTGAAGTTTAACTGTCACGGTCTCCTGGATCTGAGATCCGGGGCAGTCACCAGGTGTGCAGGTGGAGGTTCCCACACCGTTTGAGCAAGCGCAGGACGCCGCCGGGTAACCGGTGGAAAAGGTGAGGGGGGAAGTCGTGGGAAGATTGGCGGCGTCCGCGTTGGCTGCGTTCAGCATGCCAGAAGTGTCCATGGAGCCCGGAGCACCGGTGCCACCGTTCATTGCGCCGTATTGACAAGCAGCCCTGGCCCCGTTTGATACCTCGACGGAAGCATAGATTACGATCCCAAGTTCGGCTGCGCCCAGCAGGAGCAGCGTAAAGAACGACATACTGAGGGCAAGCTCAATGAGAGAACTCCCCTCCTCGCTGCCGCAAAGAATCTTCAACCTTTTGGATTTCTGAAGACGCATTTTCGCCAATCTCGGTCTCCTCATTACTCGACGAGCGTAACTTTGTTGACCACCGATGTGCCTGCGTTCGCGATGTTGTAATTGTTGTTAATGGTCAACTGGGAAGACTTGTCGTACATCGTATCCGCGATGATGCCTTCGGCTTCCACGCCTCCGCCGTTGTCCTGCATGTATACCTGTCCAGTAGGTACGTAGATATATCCCTGCAGGCTTCCGCTGCCGCTGCCAAACTGAATCTGAATACAAGGAGCTGTGGTCTTGGGATCCTGGCAGGTGTCGGTGGTATTTGACGCGGGTTCCATGAGGGCGATTGAGTTGTAGGTGCCTGACGTAGGTGCCGTGATGTTCAGGATTGCATTCCCTTGCGTGAACTGTCCGCCCTCGACATCGATCGTTCCGCCGTTGACGGTTACGGTACCACTGACTGTCACGCCGTTCTCAAAGACGTATGTCCCCGCACCCATGGTGGTGCCGTTCAACGTGATCGTTTTGGTGTAACAGACGGAACTGCCGAATCCCGGTCCTGCTATCGATCCAGTCAGTGTTGTGGTCGTGCTGTTAACGCTGGAACACTGGCCATTGGCCGGGGTTGGGCCAGTCAAACCATTGAATGGATCGTTCATCGGGAGACTTCCGGGGTTGATAGGAAGGCCGCCCCCGTTCTGTCCGCATTTGCCTGATGGGTTCTGCGCGCCGGTTATGTCAAGGAAAGGCGCGTTCAGCTGAGCGTGGCCCTGGATACAGACCGCATTGGGGCTCGTGGAATTAACCTGGACACCGCAATTTGTTGTCTGGAGATCGGCTGAGCCTTGCCAGTCCATAGCATCGGCCGCGTTGGAGTTCAGGACAAGGATGCATGCCGGTGCGGGAATCAGGCCAGCCACTGCCCGGGCGCTCACGCCAAGCGAATTAGTCCCTGTGAGGATTCCCATGAAGAAAGTGGGATTGGGCTGGTTGATGATGACTTCAACATAACTACTCCCCGTGTGGTAGCCGCTTGTGGGGGGTTGGTTCACTGTTACATTATTTGGGTTTGTGACCCCGTTTGCTGAAGCGGCGTTGTAGGCGGACTGTGTAACGGAAACCTTACCCGGGTAAGCGTATGCCCACGCTGCGGCGACGGCGGCTGCGTCGGCGGCAATCTGCACGTTCCGCTTGGCGCGAAAGAGTGTGCCCACGTCCAGAGCCAGCGCCATGAAGCCTGACAAGATGACCAAACAGAAGACGGTTACCGCGAGCACCTGCCCGCTTTCGTCGTCACGAAATCTCATGGGCACTCCTGAAATTCCTAAGCTGACCCAAAGGGTCTTGCGGGAAGTTTGTGATGGACACGCGCCCGGCTCGCTTAATAGACAACCCAATCGCGACCGGATGAATGATTGTAGACACTTGTAATTTAACTTGTACAGAGAATTCCATTGATGTTTGGGCCATTTATTTACAGGACTGCAAGTTGCTGAGCATTCGGTAACACCCGTTGGTCATCAAATCTCGAGTTACTCTCAAGACCCACAAAGTGGGGAGAGTAATTCATCAATCGCCCCTCCGCGGACCCAGTCCACATCGAAGCAGTCTTCATGTTTCATTCGCCAAGTCTCGGGAAAGGAGACCAGCGGCGAGGATGGAGCGCCAATTGCAAAATGAGTAGTCCCCAGCATGGGGCTGGGTAATTCAACTTTCGGAGAAAACTCAATTGAATAACATGCTTCTCAAGCTGTACGTAAAGTTTCAGAACCTGAAGAACGACGAAGACGGTCAGGACCTGGTTGAGTATGCCCTGGTTGTTGCTCTTATTGCCATCGGCGCCAATTTTCACCTAGTCGTGACGCTGACCCGACTCTCTGAATCTCACCAATTTGGAGTACGATTCGCGCGAAAGGACGAGGGTGCTGAGGGCGGTGTCACTTGGCGAAAACTGATTTGCGCGTTTTGAGGCCAATTTTAGCCAGCAACGGAAGACTTCGAGCTTTGCGATATTGCTCATTCATTAACCGACGGTTAGGCGGCAACACTTCAACAGCGTCCGTATGTATCGGTTAAGCGATTCTCTTCTCAATTGGCGAGGGAAATGGCTGGTTTGCCCGACAGTCGATGGATGATGTGCTGGCCCAGCCGATCTACAAAGCTGTCGTCGACTCCGGGAGCAGCGTTCAGAAGAACCACACCGGCATAGTCGCCCTGGGGATTGAAAAACACGTAGGAGCTGTATCCAGCGGTTGCGCCATTGTGCCAATAGTTGCCGGTGTTCGTTTGATAGAGCCAGGCAAGAGCGATGCGCATTCCCGGCCGGATGTCAACGTCTTGAAGCTGATGTGAAAGAGAAAGCGCGGAGGAGATGGTCAAGGTGCCCGCGAAGCCTGGAACAGGCTTGAGGCTCTCCGGGTGCAGATTTGCTTCCAGATAGGCAAGCATATCGCCGGCGGTCGAACGGATGGCTCCCGCTCCGGCAAACGCATCGAATTCCAAGGCATGGGCCAAACGATGATCGGCGCCATTTGTTCCGGGTATAAACCTGAGCTTTTGAGCGGGGGACAGGGATATGGTCGTATCATCCAGGCCTAGAGGGCCAGCAATCTCTTCTCTGAGCAGGGCTGGATAGGAGATGCCAACGCGATTCGCCAACGCTTGCCCCAGCAATCCGAAACCGAGGTCGCTGTAGGCTGCCAGACCGCCTTCCTGTTTAACCTTTGCAACCCCATTCTTGCCCAGAAATGCATAGAGATCGGCTGCATGGTATTCGGCATAGGGATTCTCGCTGACGTCCAATCTCATGTTGGTGGGAAACCTCGGCAGTCCCGATCGTCGCGTCGCCAGGTCGAGCAGCGTGATCTCCTGGCCATCCGGTTTCGCTACCGTTCCCGGCGGCAGCAACTCGCGGACGGGCTCATCGAGTTTCCCCTTGCCTTGTGCCACCAACTGCGCAAGCATCAGCCCGGTGAAGGTCTTGGTCGTAGAGCCGATTTCGAAGATCGAATCCGGTTTGGCGGCGCCATAACTGAAGATCCGCCTGACGCCATGCTCCACCACGCCGATCGAAACCCCAACGCCGGTCGAGGGTGCTAGCTCACCACTGCTGAGCGCCTCGGCCAGATCCTTGTCCAAAACCGATTGCAATCCTGTTACATCCACCGGAGGCAAGGCCGGATCATAGGCAGGAGGGGGAACGGGCTGGGCAAGCAACGCGGTAGATTGTCTTTGAAAGTTCAACGGCTCCGCGCCATCTTTGGTAAACGTGCCTCCGAGCGCTTTCCCATCCGCTGAAAGCATGCCGCTCCAGTGCGCGAAGACTACCGGAATATCGAATGAAAAACTGACGCCGGTAAAGACGGCATGGGCGCACTGCATGCCCATCACCCGTTGATCGGGGCTATCTACCGTGCAGGACAGGCGCCCCGCTGCGTCGCTCTTCACAATGACCTGAATACGCAGAGTTGCTGCGCCCGCTGGCAGCGCTCCCAGCCAGATGCCTTCGACCGGCGAGAGCTTGGCAACCGCACTGGGCACATCGCGCGTGAAGATATCAGCCGTTGCAGCTCCCCACTCCGTCCACTTCCCTTCTAAGGAATTTCCATCGCTTGAAAAGGTGCCCTCCCAGAAGCCGGTATGCCCCGTAATACTGAACCTCAGGGTTTCTCCGTCAAAGTGAATTTCTTTCAGCGCGTCGCCCACCTCATATTGATCCAGAAGATCGATGCTGCCAGTCAACGCACCCTCAGCGTTGAATTTCAGGTGCAACCTGACAGTGGGGTCGGCCTTTGAGGTGTAGTCGCCCACGACGCTTGACTTTTGTTGTGCCGAAATGTCAATCGAAAGCGCAAGGATTGCCACAATTACCGGCATTGCAATCTGGGCAGCCATCCAACAGCGGAAACTTGTCCTAACCTGATCCAGCATAGGGACAGTGTAATGCGAGTGCGATGTCAGATGTCGATAACTGGGCTTTGCACCACTTGAGAGAAGGGACGACTTGCGGGTTGATCAGCAAGTGATTTTCGAGTTGGCGATGATAAGACCGGAACTTGAACTTGAAACATGACCCGGGCTCGACTTGCCGCTCGGCTGCTAAGACAGGTGCTGCGCCGGAAGAAGGAATCATTGCGGCGGTGAGAAAATTGCCCCCTGCTTCATCGCAAACGCTTGCTTGGGCTCTTTGCCGACCACGGTGAGCCCTCGCGAAAATGCCTCGAGCAGTGGACGGGCACGGTCCACTGCTTTGTCAGCGCCGGCCGCTACGATCCATAACCGACCCTCCTCGGCATCGCTTGGCCGGCCGAACACCGGCGCTCCCACGAAATCGATGCCCCGGTTCGCGTGTTCCACAGTGAGCCGCTCGCCGAGGGCCATGCTGATGGTGCCGCACAAGATGTGAAGCACGCCGGGTGAGAGCACATCAATTAGTCTGTGGACGCCAAAAAGCACCTCTTCATATGCCGCATCGTCCAGGAGCATGGTGATTACAGCGTCGGAGCCCAGTTCGGCTTCAGCCGGGGTCGCTGCGGCGATGGCACCTTCGTGGATGAGCGGCTTAGTACGCTCTTCGCTCCGGTTCCACACCGACAATTCGTGTCCGGCAGCGAGCAACCGCAGCGCCATCGGTGTCCCCATGTTGCCTAGTCCCAGAAATCCGATCTTCATGGCGATTCCTGTAATAAGGGCTGTCGTTAACTTTCTCGCGAGCTGCACGACTATTAATCATAGGCTCTGCGACGAGCGACGATTCGCACAATGCCGCTTCACCTAAAACACGGTGGGAGTTTCCCGGTATCCAGACAGTACCCGAAGAAAAGTGTTCTCTATGGATTGCCGACGATCCAGGCAGAGCGCAGTGCCGCGTCTATTTCGAACTGGGCAGCCGAAAGCACTGCGCACCAGAGTCCCCAAAAAGGCGGTCGTGATTTGAGTTTCAAGCAGTTTGCCATGCTGTCTGGATGGGTAACATGCCGCGCCTGTGGACGTAAATGCGCCAGCATGCTTCTGCGCTTTCGCCGCACCCGTTCATTGCGGTCACCCAATTGGGAACCCCGGGCATGGTGAAGGTCTTCCCATCTTTGTCTGTGAAGAGGTCGTTAAGAAGCATGAATGCAACTTCCCCAGACTTCGTGTAGCTCCAAAAGTCCTCAACTGGCTCCTTGCTTCGGTCTGTTTCGGTGAGTTGGGCAATTAAAACCGGTATCGAGCCCATACCGCCCGCGAGAATTTGCCTTATAACAGGGCTGTCAGTACAGTCTTGCAAGCGTCCCTTTCCTTTACACCGACTGTTCTCAAGCTGAGTGAGGGGGAACTTGTGCGGAGCTTGAGCCGTTGCGAATTGAATGCAGGACAATCCGACTGACATCAGCAGAATTAAACGGAGCAGACGATAGCGACTTACCATGGCCAACATCCTATGCCTGTAACGAGCTCCGCACTAGCAGCTTTGTCGGACCAGGCATTGCTGGCAAATAACCGGCAAGCCGGTATTGGACGGTCAACTGTTGATAACTGATTGCATGACAGCGTCGGCTCCTCCGACCTGAGTAGACTGGTTGCTGCAAAACGACCAACAGCTCGGGAGGAAAGGAGCCGAGCATGATGATTATAGGATGTGATTTTCATCCCAGTTTTCAGCAGATTGCGTACGTAGTGCAGGAAACGGGGGAGTATGGTGAGCGCCGTTTGTGCCACCCC
>Ga0182018_10002134_pt1 | contig 20522 bp, 9 predicted proteins | sample 812P2MmetaG_FD_120490 | JGI IMG/M metagenome (GOLD analysis project Ga0182018, IMG submission 120490) | Permafrost microbial communities from Stordalen Mire, Sweden - 812P2M metaG | ecosystem: Environmental > Terrestrial > Soil > Wetlands > Permafrost | place: Sweden: Stordalen | collected...
CCCGCGCCCGACAGCTGCGTGGCGAGGCAAAAGCTCTAGCGGAACGAATCAATCGCCTGCTCTACGTAGATGGAAAGGGATATTGGCGTTGTGGCCAACCGGATGGCACATTCAACGAGGTGCGGCACTGTTACGACTTTCTTGCGGTTCTCGACACCATGGCCGAGGACCTTAGCTCTAACCAGAAACGTGAGATGAGCGAGTTCTTCTGGCGCGAACTGCGCAGCGATAAATGGATGCGCGCGCTCGCGCAGGGCGATGCCGACGCAACTTGGAACATCCGCCCCGACCATAGTTGCCTGGGCGCATACGCAGCATGGCCGCCGATGACGGCCAAGGGCTTATATAAGATCGATTCGCCGGAAAGGATCACGCCTTGGCTCCGTGAAGTAGCCAAGGCTGGCGATCAAGGTCCGATTGGCCAAGCGCATTTCGTCGAGGCGGTCTATCCGCCGGTGAATGGGGGAGCTTTCAAGTCATCGGAAGACGCGCCCTTTATCGAAGACTGGTGTTGCATCGCCGCAGGCGCCTTCACCGAACTTGTCATCGACTCCATTTTCGGCGCGGAGCTTACGCTGTCGGATGGAATTAAAGTCGACTCGCATCTCGCCAGCTTTGATCCCTCGGCTCGATTAGAGGGGCTGCGATACCAGGGCAGTTTGTACACAATCACGAAAGATGGAGCTCACCGGCAGAAAGCTGTGTGAACTAAGAACGCCCCGCTCACACGCGCACGATTTCGATGCCGAGCTTCTGAAACGGAGCGATCATCTCGTCGGTTGCTGCCGTGTCGGTCACCAGGACATTCAACTCATCCGCTTTGCAGATTCGCCAATTTGCCACAACACCTAATTTGCCGCTGTCCACCACTGCGACGCGACGCCGCGCCAGCTTCATCATCGTCGAATTGAGTTCTGCCTCATCCGCGTTGAAACAACTCGCTCCCCACCCTGCGTCCATCCCATCCGCACCAATGAACATCGTGTTAATGAGCATGTTATCGAGTGACCGCAACGCTGCCGAACCCACCAGCGAGAACCACTCGCCGTGAAGATGTCCACCGGTAACGAAAACATACACATCCTTACGCTTCGAAAGCTCCATCGCCACGTTGACCGTATTAGTCACCACCGTGATGTTGTAGTTGATGGGCAATCTCCGGATCACTTCTGTCGTCGTCGTGCCCGGCGTCAGAGCGATGGTCTCTCCGGCAGTGATCAGCGCGGCGGCGGCACGTCCGATTCGGCGTTTTTCATCGGCCGCACGTTCTACCTGCGCCTGGAAAGATCGGTCGCGACGGAAGGGCTCGTAAAAGAGCGGCTCGATCGACACCGCTCCGCCATGCGTACGCTGTAACAATCCCTTCTGCTCCAGAGCATCGAGGTCCCGCCGTATCGTCACCACCGAAACGTCCAGTTGCTCCCGAAGCGCGTCCACGGAGACGCGTCCCGTTTGCTGAAGGCTGGTCAGAATCGCGGTAAACCGAATCTGCTGCTTATCCTGAGTTGCGCTTCCTCCGGATTCTGTTTGGCCGTTCGGGCCCGATTGCGATCGCCGTTGCCGCCTCATCATTATGTCGTTCCCCTGCATGATGTCGTTCCCCGCGTTCCTTTCCGTCCGAAAAAGAAACTATTGATGCAGCCACCACTTGCGATTTCGACCGAAACGAAAGCGTTAGCCACAGCATGGTACTCCGAATCCCCGGAATTACAAGAAGATCGTATCCCCGACCGCTATCCCTTCTTAAAGGGCGAAGACATTTGCATTTTGCCGTTTTCGATCAAATAACCTATCTTTATTGCCCAAATAAAAATAGTAAAATGTCTGATTCACGATTCACAGATTCAACGTCGGCTGCGATGCAACTTCAAGGCTCAGAATGAGCCCATAACCCGCACCCGCAGTTTCGCGAGGGGAACTCATGCCTTTCGACCGCCGCCAATTCGTGACTGCCCTGGTTGTTTCTGGCGCTGCCGCCGCCACGCCGACAGGCATCAAGGCCGATCCCTCCGCCTCGCGGCCCCAAGCTTCGTCCCAAGCTTCACTCCCGAATCCACAAAACGCGACCGTCGATTTCCGCTACGCCCCGCACCACCAGCAGTCAACCATCTGTTTTCCCGACGATCCCAGGAAAACCATCGTGGGCCAAGCCGGCGACCTGCGATACGGATTCGGCAAGTCACTCTCCGCCGGCATGGAAAACTTCAGCACCGTCATCGAATTCTCTCTCGCCGGTTTTCAGGACGACAAGGTCCTCCGTCAATGGATCGAATCTCCCAGCATTCCCATCGTCCACACGCTGATCGACAGACCGGCGGCGACTCTGGAACTAACCGCCTTCGCGACCCATCACGTTGGCGAAGGCCGCGTCGATAACGTACTCCTCTCGATCCGATCGAAAACGGGCAGCGTCGCTCTGGTCCCGAAGCTCCACATCCGCACTTGTGAAAAGCTTGAATTGGAGAGCTACACCACCCCCACGGCTACCGTCAGCGTGTCCGGAAATAAGTCGCCCCTGCTCGTCGCCACCCAGCTTGTCTCCACGCAGCTCAATAGCAATCTCGGCACCTGCATGTTGTGGGAAGAAGAAGGATTCACTCTTTATCTCGCGCATGCCGAAGCAACCGAAGACGCGGAGGCCCGTTATTTCGTGCGCCTTCCGCAGGAGAACCAATCAGCCGCAACCCTGCGTGAACATCTGCCGGATGCCGAAATGCTTCTTGCCGAGGCTCGCGACTTCTGGAGCAAATGGAAGCCTTTCGGGACCACAGAATGGAGCTATCCCGGCCGCCACGGAGAGTTTCTCACCGCTTGCGCGCGCAATATTCAGCAAGCGCGCGAAGTCAAGAATGGTCAACTCGTCTTTCAGGTCGGCCCGACTATTTATCGCGGTCTGTGGATCGTCGATGGCAACTTTCTTCTGGAAGCCGCACGTTATCTCGGCTACGACCAGGCGGCCGACGAAGGTTTGCGTTCCGAATGGTCCAAGCAGGTCGACAGCGGGCAAATCATCGCCGGAAGCGGTGGTGAGCACTGGAAAGATACGGCCATTGCCATGTTCACTCTGGTGCGCCAATGCGAACTTAAACAGGATTGGACGTTTTTCCGCGATCTCGAGCCGAACCTCGTGCGCGCTCTGGATTTCCTAATCAACCTGCGCGACCCGGCTATGAAGTCGCAGAGCACGAATGGACATTACGGACTGCTAGCCCCCGGTTTTGCCGATGGCGGCATCGGCGGCGTCCACTCCGAGTTCACGAATACGGTCTGGACCCTCGCTGCACTCCGCGCTGTCGCGGATGCGGCGGCTCAGCTGAAAATGTCATCGCTCGCCAAGGCCGGCAAATTCTCCCGCGAGCTCTACGCCGCATTTCAACAAATGGCGACGAAGGAGATGGTCCGGCATCCCGCTGGATTCGAATATTTGCCCATGCTCGCGCACGACGACCCTTCCGTGAGCGACCCCGATCCCTGGAGCCGCCCTCGCCCGCAGACCGCGCAATGGGCTCTTTCCCATGCTATCTATCCCGGCGAGGTATTCGACAAGAATGATCCTATCGTTCGAGGACACATCGCCCTTTTGCAATGGTGCACGCAGGAGGATGTCCCGGCTGAAACCGGTTGGCTCTGGCACGACAGTTTATGGACCTACAATGCTTCCTTTGCCGCGCATGTCTACTTGTGGGCTGGGCTCCGCGATTGGGCGCACCGCACTTTCACCGGCTTCCTCAACCATGCATCGCCTCTGTATTGCTGGCGCGAAGAGCAGCCGCTGCAGCACGCTCTGGTTGGGCAGGACTGGGGAGACATGCCGCATAACTGGGCGAGCGCCGAATGTGTCCGCTACCTGCGCCACATGCTCGCGTTGGAAGATGGCAAGTCGCTTCGACTGCTCAACGGCGTCACCACGGCAGAATTGACGCCAGCCGTTCCCTACATCCTTCGGAACTCTCCGACACGTTTCGGAAGGATCGATCTGGAATTCGAACCGGCGGGGGCCCGAGGCTGGCGGTTGCGGTTTGATCGTAGCGAAGGGCCTTCCCCATCCTCTGTTTCATTGCCAGCAGTCGTCGGCCAGTTGCGGGTACAAGAGGTGATTGGTGCCGGGTCAAAAGTCACCGGCGAGATCGTCGAAGTCGATCCCGTCGCCAGGAAATGGGAAACGCTTCTCAGGTAGATCTTTCTTCCGGATGCTCTGGCTTCGCGTGAGATCGGAAATTGTGAAGAAGAGAGATTTGTACTCAACGCCGACTACGCTTCTAGCGCGAAAAGACGACTCCGTGCGGCTGCCCGGTGCCCGTCCACCCATGGGGCCACTTTCGATTGGCGAAGTCAAAGCCCGGTTTGCCATTCGCGTCATGAAACGCGTTGTCCATGGTGAGAGCGCCGGTGGATTGGTCCAGTTTCACCAGATACAAGCGTGCCTGATCGCCAGTCACGACCAAGCGTCCGGTCTTGGTGTCCCATCCCGTCCAATGAGAGAAGTAACCATCGTTGAGCTTCAGCCGGGAAACTTCGACGGGCTGGTTTCCGTTTGAAATGTCCAGCACAATCAAGCCGTGCATAACGGGCGCGCTCTGAATCAGATAGTGCCCGACGATCGTCGGCACGCCGCAGAATGAACCGGGAAACGTGTAAACGAGCTTTGATCTTGGCTGGTCCTGGTCCAAATCAGTGATGCGCTCAATGCCGCAGCCCAGGGTTTGAACGTAAACCGCCCCGTCAGGCCCAACCCGCGCCTCTTCGGGACTGATGTGGCCATAGAGATTCTTGTCCACATCGAGATAGGCCGTCTTTAGCATCTTCAGGGTCGAGAGCTGCCAGACCTGATAGGTCACGCCGCTAAAAGCATTCACCTCGTCCATCGAGGAGTTGGTAGAGACGACCCTGTCCAGTTCCGGAAGCACGGCCAGGCTGTATGGTGTCAACAGTGCGCCGGTGAAAGCCGGGTCATCCGAACTCGCGGAGCGGACGACTCTGCCCTGATCATCGATCTCGACCAAGCCGCCGCTGCCACCCATCTGCCCATCGCTCTCGCCATGGTGAACATGTTGGAAAGTCGCAAGCACGTGCCCATTGGGAAGCCGCAAGTAAGAGTGCGGATGCATATAGCCCGCCATGTCGGTAAACGAAGTCACGGTCTTCGGATGCAACGGGTCGCGTAGATCGAAGATAAACGTTCGGCCAGCAGCGTGATCGTTGGCAAACAGCATCCCGCTGGCGGGCATGACATATTCCGTGTGATGAACACGCATCGACTGTTGGTCGGTTGCCAGGGTCGTCATCAGTTGCCCGTATGATTTCGAAGCCGGGTCTGCATCGATCACCGCCAGAAAGTCGTTGCCCTGGTGTGCGGCATCTCCGGTCCAGGCAAACAGGTAGTGACCGGTGACATTGGTCTTTAATTCTTGCGACTGCGGTGCTTGCGACTGCAGTTCTTGCGATTGCAGCCTGGAATGAATGATGCAAGACATCAAGGCAAGTGTTATCAGAAGACGGCGCATGAAAAACCCCGATTTGAATGAAATCCGAAACAACCAAGGTTATCAGATATGCCCTGCCTGATAGCCCTTAACGAAACATCTCCGCGAAGACGGGGACAATCGTCGCCCGTCCTCGAATGACGCGCAATCGGCAAAAAATCCCCAGGGACACAAAGAGCGCAACTCAATGGACTAAGCTTTCGCGCGCGGCACAAATGCAGTACAAAAGTTTTGGATTTTACGTAAGCGTTTGGAAACGCAGGGGCAAGAATGGCTCCTCAGGTAGGACTCGAATCTGCCTGAAAGCGTCAAACAAAGTACTTAACCGAGCCCGGCTTCGCCTTGGAGCGGAATAGTTGAATCTGGTGAGTGATGGAAATGCCCGAACTGGCGCGCCACGCTCCCTGCGCTCCGACCTCGAACTGCCGCCGCTCTGCCTTTTCTTCGAGGCCAGGTCGCCCGCGTTAACTCCAGCGTCTGCTTCCTGCCTCGTGGGAATGAAATAAAACACCGGCTTGCCATCGACGATCGGCTGAGCGTGCGGTCCAAGCAGTTGGACATTTTCTTTTCTTGTCTTGATTCCGACAGTAAGTTTTGACGCCAATCGGCTGCCGCTGCGCGTGAACGAGACGATTTGGCCGAGGATTTTATTGAACCCGCCCGTTGTTTGCAGGTACATCCCAGGCTCGGAAGGAATGCTTCCATTTGCGGCGTCGGTGATAGGGGGCTGGGACGCTTGCGCGAAGGACGCCACGGCCAACAAAGGGGGGAGGCCGAACAATAACGAGAAACTAACGGCGATTAACAAGCGCTTCATTTTGGAAACCCGCCACTTTCTAGCCGAATATCTACCGGTCAACTTGTCGCGAAAGCGCAACTTGCGGCCTCACAACGCACCGAGCTCTGGTAAAGACGAGAGCGCAGCCGTAACCGTTGATCCTATGGATTCACTTCGAACACAACGCCGCGTCCCCAAAGCTTGCCTTCGGGGGGCAAGGTTTGGAGCAGGTGGTTGTGGAGCAGGTGGTTGTATTGACCGCAATTTTCTTAGGGGTTAAGATTCGGGCCTGATGGCGCTAGAGACTCCAATTGTCGGGCAAGTTCTGGGCCATTACCGCGTACTGGAGCAAATCGGAGCCGGAGGAATGGGGCTGGTGTTCCGGGCGTCCGACGAGCAACTCGAACGGGACGTAGCCATCAAGGTGCTTCCGTCGGGCATGCTGGCTGACGATGCAGCACGAAAGCGCTTCCGCCGAGAGGCGCTGACGCTCGCCAAGTTGAATCATCCCAATATTGGAACGGTTTACGAATTCGGTAGCCAGGAGGGGTTGGACTTTCTGGTCATGGAATATGTCGGCGGCATTCCCGTCGATGCCCGGCTAGGATCTGGCCCCCTATCGCAAAAGGAGGTCCTGCGTCTGGGATTTCAACTAGCCGACGGTCTGTCGAGTGCGCATGATCATGGGGTCATACACCGCGATCTGAAGCCGGCGAACCTGCGTTGGACCCAAGATAGTCGACTCAAGATTCTTGATTTCGGCCTGGCACAGTTTGTCCGCCAAGAAGTCGACATGGGGGTAACGGCGAGCTTTTCCGAAGGCAAACAAGTAGCTGGCACTCTGCCCTATATGCCTCCCGAGCAATTGCGCGGTGAGGTGGTAGATCAGCGCTCGGACATCTGGTCGGCAGGCGCAGTGCTGTACGAATTAGCGACAGGACGGCGTCCGTTTGCCTCCTCGCAAGTACCTCTTTTAATCGACGCCATTCTGAACAAGCCACCAGAGGCCCCAAGCGCCGTGAATCCCCAGATCTCGCCGGGGCTGGAGATGGCAATTCTTAAATGCCTGGATAAGGACCCGGAACGGCGCTACCAATCCGCGCGGGAATTGCGCGTCGACCTCGACCGGCTGACGATGCCGATTTCTCATGTGCCTTCCACTCCGAATCCGGTTTCGACGTCAGTTGCAACTCCAGCTAAGACGAGGATAAGACCGGTCACGGTTGTTCTGGCGGCGATCGCACTGCTGCTAGTTGGAGCGGTTTGGTATTTGCGTTTTCACAGCCAGCCGGCAAGAGAAAACACGACTCAACTAACGCAGAACCGGCGCCGCACAGTGGCGGTCCTGAACTTTAAGAATTCCACGTCCCGTCCTGAGGCGGCATGGCTCTCGACAGCTCTTCCTGAGATGCTCACCACCGAACTCGCGGCTGGTGAGAGGGTCCGCACCATTACGGGGGAAGACGTTGCACAAATGAAGGTGAATCTCTCGTTGCCAGACGCAGACACACTGACAGCTCAGACCTTGTCCCAAATAGGAAAGACGCTCGGAGCGGACTTTGTGGTTCTTGGTTCCTATGTTGCCTTACCCGGCGGCAAACTGCGCGTCGACCTTCATCTGCAGGACGTGGCTGCGGGTGAGACTGTGCTTTCGGTTGACCAGACCGGGGACGAAGACAATCTATTTGACTTAGTCAGCCGTGCCGGAATTCAGTTGCGAGAGAAGTGCGGTGCCGGAGAGGTGAGTCCACAGGACCAGGCCGGTGTCCGCGCGGCCTTCCCCGCAACTCCTGAAGCCTCGAAGTTGTACGCGGAGGGCCTTGCCAAACTGCGCGTCTTCGACGCCACCGTCGCTCGCGATCTTCTTCAACAAGCGGTTGCGGCGGAGCCGAACCATGCTTTGGCTCACTCGGCTCTGGCCGCGGCCTGGACTCTTCTGGGATACGACGAGAAGGCGCGTCTGTCGGCGAAAAGTGCGTATGAACTCTCGACGTCGTTGTCTCGCGAGGACCGTTTGCTGATCGAAGCGCGGTACCGCGAAGCTTCGAAGGAGTGGGACAATGCTGCGCAGAGCTACCGTACACTTTTTGGATTTTTCCCCGACAACGTCGAATATGGCCTGAGCCTGGCAAGGGCGCAAACGCGCGGCGGAAAAGGGAAAGAAGCATTGGCGACGGTGGAATCGCTGCGCCAGTTGCCGTCGCCCACGGGCAACGATGCCCGGATCGAGATGGCCGCTTCGGAAGCTTGGCGGTCGCTGGGAGACTTTAAACAGAGTGAGACTTTTGCTGGTCGGGCGGCTCAAAAGGCAAGAGCGCAGAATGCAAAGCTGCTGTTGGCCCGCGCCCTCTACCATCGGGGGTTCGCACTCGAAAACCTGGGCGATACCAAAGGCGCTGTGACCGCCGTCGAGGAGGCTGGCCGCATCTACCGGACGGTCGGAGACCGCTATAGTTTAGCCAGCACGCAGGAGGTGACCGGCCAGGTGCTGGTCGATCGTGGTGACTATCCCGGGGCGCTCGGCGAATTCAACGAGGAACTTGCCATTGCGCGCGAGGTCGGCAATCGCAAGGCAGAAGGCTCCGCTCTAAATAACATGGCGTTCGTCCTAAGTCAGCAGGGAGACGCGGAGAAAGCCCGGGGGATGTACGAAAAGGCGCTCCCTATCTTCCGCGAGGTCACCGACAAGACTAACTATGCCATGACGTTGGTTAACATCGCAGGCATTACCAAAGACGGAGGAGACCTGGCTGGAGCAATGAAGACTTACGATCAAGCGCTCGCCCTTGATCGTGAGATCAATGACCAGAACGGTATTGCCGTCGCACTTGCCGGCATAGGCACGGTGATGGATGGGCAAGGCGATTCCGCCGGTGCAAAGAAAACTCTGGAGCAGGCCATGGCCTTCGATGTTGCCCTCGGGCAAACCAGCCCCTCCAGCGACAAACTGATCGACCTTGGCGATGCACTGCAACATATGGGAGACCTGCCGGGAGCACGCAAGAACTACGCAGATGCACTTGCACTAGCACGTACCGCCAGTGATAAGAGCATGGCGGCCTATGCCTTGGTTGGCTTGGGGAGCCTGGAAGTGAAGGCGGCCGATTTCACGGCAGCCCAGAAAGATTATGAGGAGGCCCTGGCCTTCCGCAACGAGTTAGGGGAAAAATACACTATCACCACCACGCAGGTGGCGATCGCGGAATTGGCGACTGAAGAAGGGCATCCGGGTGCGGCGGAAAGACCGGCTCGGGAGGCCCGCGACGAGTTTCAGCAGACGCATAAAGGCGACGATCAAATTACTGCGACGGCCGTATTGGCAGACGCGCTTCTGGCGGGAGGAAGGAGTGACGACGCTTTCAAAGAAGTAACGAAGATGGCGCCGTTGGGCGCCAAGAGCCAGAATCTCAGTGTGCAACTGGACTTCGCGGTCGCCCATGCGCGATCCGAGGCGGCTTCTGGAAAAATCGCGGCGGCCAAAACTATCCTCAAAGACGCACTGGCCAAGGCAATGAGGTCAGGCTATGTAGGGTACCAACTCGAATGCCGACTGGCACTCGAAGAAATTGAATTGAAGTCAGGAAAGTCGGCAGCCTCGCGCGCGCGTCTGGAACAGCTGCAAAAGGACGCGAAAGAGAAGGGGTTCGATCTCATCGCCCGCAAGGCCGCTACTCTTTCGGAATAGCGCCGTTTAAGGACTGTTAAAAGTTGCGCCAATTGTGAAACTTGTTCTTGACATCCCACTTACCATAAATCATACTTCGCCCCGCTGACCGCAGGCTCCCCCGCTTGCAACAGCTTGACCGGGCAAGGGCACTGCCTGCCTGGGTCCGTGGAATTGCGTCGCGCTTCTCAAGCTTCTGTCACGATGGGCGACGAAGAAATCACGATTAGTTCCTCAAGATAGATGAGCGTATCTGCTCCGGTGAATCGGTGGTCTGGAGGTATTGCGATGATAAGACGACTCACGACGACCGTCCTACTATTGGCGATTGCTACGAGCATGTTATTCGCGGCTGAGAATGCCAAGAAAAACAAAAATGAGTTCACCACTCTAGCGGATTTCGCCGGCAGCGCCAATGGCGCCGAACCTTTATATGGGTATCCGATTGTATTTAGCGCCGGAAACGGTTACGGAACGACTATAGGAGGAGGGGCCTACGACGACGGCACAGTATTCCAAGTCACCCCCGACGGAACGCTCACGACGCTATATACGTTCTGCTCTCAGGTCAACTGCACTGACGGGGCTGAGCCTTACTCAGGGCTGGTGGTTGCCGGAGGGAATTTCTACGGTACAACCTACTGGGGCGGAGCCAACGGCGCGGGCACGGTCTTCGAAATCACGCCAGCGGGCCTGTTGACCACGCTGCACAGCTTTGCGGGAGGCCCGAATGATGGCGCTTATCCGATCGCTGGCCTCGTGCAAATTGGAGGAAATTTCTATGGAACGACGCAAGCTGGCGGGGCCAACGAGGCGGGCACGGTCTTCGAAATCACGCCAGCGGGCCAGCTCACCACGCTGCACAGCTTTTGTTCCCAATCGGGCTGCGCGGATGGTGCCATCCCCTACGCCGGGCTGGTGCAAGCCACCAACGGGAACCTTTACGGGACGACGTCGGGGGGCGGGAGCACTACTGACTGCTCAGGCTGTGGTACGGTCTTCCAGATCACGCCAGCGGGCCAGCTGACCACCCTCTACAGCTTCTGCTCTCAACCCAACTGCCCGGACGGTAGCAACCCTTACGCCGGGCTGGTGCAAGCCACCAACGGGAACCTCTACGGAACGACCGTGAATGGTGGGGTCGATGGCAATGCGGGCACGATTTTTGAAATCACGCCGACGGGCCAGCTGACAACCCTGCACAGTTTCTGCGCTCTATCGGGCTGCTCTGACGGTCTTCATCCATATGCCGGGCTGGTGCAAGCCAGTGACGGAAACCTCTATGGAACGACTGAAGGTGGGACCGGCCCAAACAAGGTCTTCACTTGGGGCACAGTCTTCGGAATGACGCCAGGGGGTGAGCTGACCACGCTACACAGTTTCGGCTTGACTGACGGCGCGTTCCCTTATGGCGGGTTGGTAGAAGGCGCCAGCGGAAATTTATACGGCGCGACCTCCTATGGCGGCAGTCAGTATAACGGCACAATTTTCAGCCAGCCGGTGGGGCTGGACCCACGAAAGGAAAGTCAGGCCAGGAATCGCAAGGCGGAACCGAATTTCGTTTCCCCAAGAAACGATCTCCACGCTGCGACCGGTATCACATTTAACGAAACGGGACCGGCGTTCCCCGTCTCCCCGCGCGCCAGGACCCGTACCGCTGTGCCCCTCCCGCCACGCGCGGCCAGAATGGAGGCGGCGGCTTCCGGTGCGGTCGTGCCTGGCTCAGGTCCAGAAGCTCTCACCAATGTCTTGAATTTCGACGGAGCCAATGGTGCGTTTCCTCAATTTACCTCTCTGATTCAAGGCACAGACGGGAACTTCTACGGAACGACCTACGGGGGGAGCACTTTCGACCAGGGCACCGTGTTCCAACTCACTCCCGGGGGGACGCTGACGACGCTATACACGTTCTGCTCCCAAACCAACTGCACGGATGGCGCGGAGCCTTTGGCCGGACTGGTACAAGCCACCAATGGGAACTTCTACGGCACGACGCCAGTTGGCGGAGTTATCGGCGCGGGCACGGTCTTTGAAATCACGTCAGCGGGCCAGCTGACTACCATTTACAACTTTTGTTCCCAACCCGGCTGTGCCGATGGGAACTACAGCCAGGCTCCGCTGATGCAAGCCAGTAACGGGAACTTTTACGGAACGACGGCAGCAGGTGGAGCTAACGGCGAGGGCAACGTCTTTGAGGTGACGGCGGCGGGCCAGCTGACCACACTTTACAGCTTTTGCTCCCAAACCAACTGCTCGGACGGTGACGACCCTATCGCCGGGCTGGTGCAAGCCAGCAACGGGAACCTCTACGGGACGACGTTGGGTGGCGGGGTCACCGATTTCTGCTCTGGCTGCGGTACGGTCTTCCAGATCACGCTGGCCGGCCAGTTGACTACTCTTTACAGTTTTTGCTCGCAAACGGGCTGCAGTGACGGCGAGATCCCCTACGCGGGACTGATTCAAGGCGCGAACGGGAACCTCTACGGAACGACTCTTGCCGGCGGGTCCGACGGCTTGGGGACGGTCTTCGAAATCACGCCTGCGGGCCAGCTGACTACCCTCTACAGCTTTTGCTCCCAACCGGGCTGCACAGACGGTGCTGAGCCCGTTGCCGGACTGGTGCAAGCCAGTGGAAATTTCTACGGCACAACGAACTATCTAGGCCCCAACGGGTTCGGAACCGTCTTCGAAATCACGCCATCGGGCCAGCTGACCACCCTGTATGGCTTCGGCCTCACGGACGGCGCTTATCTTGAGGGCGGACTGGTACTCGCCAGCAACGGGAACTTATACGGGATGGCGGAGTTTGGCGGCAATCGGCTGGATGGCACCATCTTCAGCCTGCCGCAGGTGCAACAAGGGCTCACGCTGAGCTGTCCAACCTACACGGCGCAAGTGGGGGTTGCTTACAATTCAGCGTTCACGGCCAGCGGTGGAGTCGCTCCCTACACGTTCTCAATCGTCAGCGGCTCTCTGCCTCCGGGATTGACACTCAACGCCTCGACCGGTGCGATCACAGGTACGCCGAGTACAGATGGCGTGTACAACTTCGTGGCCCAGGTGGTGGACTCGCAAAGCAACACGGTCACCACCAATTGCGGCATCGTGGTCTCGCCGATCCCGCTCACGCTGACCTGTCCAACCGGCTCGGGGGTAGTGGGGGTTTTGTACAGCTCGGCGCTAAAGGCCATCGGCGGAGTCGCTCCTTACACGTTCTCGATCGCCAGCGGCTCGTTGCCGCCGGGTTTAACGCTCAACACCTCGACCGGTTCGATTACGGGCATGCCGACGACGGCCGGGACCTACACCTTCACGAGCAAAGTCGCGGACTCGCAGGGCAACACAGTCACCGCGAGTTGCAGCATCACGATCAATGCGACGCTGTCCTGCACGAACAATGGGAACCTCAACGGCAATTACGCGTTCCTGTTCCAAGGGTGGTCCAATTACAGTGGCAGCGGTTATGCTCTCACCGGTACCGCAGGCAGTCTGGTCTTCGATGGCAACGGCAACATCACCAGTGGACAGTACGACCAGAACGACCCGGTGGATGGGCCGAGTCGAGGGACTTTGACCGGCACGTACTGTGTTCCCGCGAACAATGCGGGGACGATGACGATCAACAGCAGCGACGGCTATAACACGACTTATGCCTTCGTGCTGCAGCCGAATGGCAACGGAAGCATCATCCCCTACGACACCACGACTCCGTGGGATGCGTCCGGCATCTTCCTGAAGCAGAACACGAGCGATTTCTCGACCAGCGACTTCACCGGCCAGTATTCGCTTGGATTCATTGGCGTGGACGAAGACAACAATCGATTCGGATTGGCTGGCGCTTTCACCGCCAACGGCACAGCGAATCTGACGAACGGAGAGTTGGACGCTGATGATGGTGGAAACTACTTCAATGGGACGTTCAGCTCCAACAACTTCAGCGTGACGTCAAGCGGCCGCGGCACGGTGAGCATAAACGTCAGTAGCGTGGGCACGGGGAACTTCGCCTTCTATGTGGTTAATTCGTCGCAACTGCTCATCGTCCAGATTGATCCGATCTCGCAGGGGCTGCAATCGCTGTTCAGCGGGCAGATCGTGCAGCAACAGGGTCTGACCTATAGCGATTCCGACCTGAATGGTGTGAGCGTGCTGGGAGTGCAGGGGCTGGACACGAGCTGTAACCCGGCGTGTGCGGACGCGGGATTGCATTTCGTCACATGGAACGGTGCCGGCTCCTTCTCGCACACGGGAGACGAGAACGACGGAGGCACTGTAGATTCCACTAGCGGCTCGGGAACGTACAGCGTGGGCTCCAATGGACGCGTGACCATCAGCGGAACTGGGGAGCATTCTCCCATCTTCTACCTGACGGGCAAGAATGCCGGGCTCTCCATCAACAGCGGGGGAAGCACGGTGCAGTTTGGCTCGATGGTGGCGCAATCGGGAAGCAACTTCAACAACAGCTCGATTTCGGGGAATTACTACGGCGGGAGTTGGGAGCTAGTGTCGTCGAACACCTGCGGTGAAGTGGATCTGGCGAATGGCAGCTCGGGAAGCGGGAATGACACCAATGAGGAAAATTGCGGCGAAAGCCCCAGGAGCAACAGCACCTCGTTCACCTATACGGTGTCGTCGGATGGGCGAACGGTTGTCACCTCAAACGGTCTCGATAGTGGGATTGTCTACATAGTTTCACCCTCGAGCGGCGGGAGCGGCGGCAGCTTCATCTACCTCTCGTGGGAAGGCAATAATACTCCCGTGCTGGAGTCGTTCGGGGTTCTGCCGACTACGGTCACGTTGACGTGTCCAACCGGCGCGGCGCAAGTGGGGGTTGCGTACAGTTCCGCGCTGGTAGCGAGCGGCGGAGTCGCTCCCTACACGTTCTCGATCATCAGCGGTGCGCTGCCTCCGGGCTTGACGCTGAACGCTTCGACTGGTGCGATCACAGGTACACCGACGACGGCGGGGACCTACAGCTTCACCGCGCAGGTCGTGGACTCTCAGGGCAACACAGCCACTTCCAGTTGCAGCATCGTGGTGTCGCCCACGCTCACGTTGACTTGTCCAACGGGCACGGGACAAGTGGGGGTTGCGTACAGCTCGGCACTGGTAGCCAGCGGCGGAGTCGCTCCCTACACATTCTCGATCATCAGCGGCGCGCTGCCTCCAGGCTTGACGCTCAACACCTTGACCGGCGCGATCACCGGCACGCCGACAACGGCGGGGACGTACAGCCTCACGGCTAAAGTCGTGGACTCTCAGGGCAACACGGCCACTTCCAGTTGCAGCATCGTTGTCTCGTCGCCCACGCTCACGTTGACTTGTCCAACGGGCACGGGACAAGTAGGGGTTGCCTACAGCTCGGCACTGGTAGCCAGCGGCGGAGTCGCTCCCTACGCATTCTCAATCACCAGCGGTTCGCTGCCTCCGGGCTTGACGCTCAACTCCTCGACCGGCACGATCACAGGTACGCCGACGACGGCGGGGACGTACGGTTTCACGGCCAAAGTTGTGGACTCCCAGGGCAACACGGCCACTTCCAGTTGCAGCATCGTAGTCTCGTCGCTCACGCTGAGCTGTCCAACGGGCACGGGGCAAGTGGGGGTTGCATACAGCTCGGCACTAACGGCCACGGGCGGAGTCGCTCCCTACACGTTCTCGATTATCAGCGGTGCACTGCCTCCGGGCTTGACACTCAACACCTCGACCGGCGCGATCACAGGTACGCCGACGACGACGGGGACCTACAGCTTCACGGCGCAGGTCGTGGACTCGAAGGGCAACACGGCTACTGCCAGTTGCAGCATCGTGGTCACCAGCGCTGGCACCAGCCCTACCACTACCATACTGACTCTTATGCCTTCGAGCATCCCCGTGGGCTCGGTCGGTCCGATCGTGATGACGGCAACGGTGACCCCGGTCTCGGGCGGCGGCACACCCACCGGAACCGCCACATTCTTCAACGGTTCAACCCAGGTGGGGACAGCTACGCTGAGCGGCGGAGTCGGGACGTTTAATTACAACCCCAGCAGCCTGGCGGTGGGGATCTACTCGATCACTGCGGTTTACAGCGGCGACAGCGTGTTCTCCGCTTCAACCTCCCAAGCGCAGACGCTCGCCATTACCCAGACCGGACCGTTTGCCTACGTGGCCGACAACAGCAGTAATACCGTCTCGGTGATTAACATTCCTACGGGCCAGGTGACAAACAATATACTCGTGGGCTCTGGGCCCTGGGGGACTGCTATCTCTCCCGACCAAACGCAGGTCTACGTAACCAACAACCAGGGGAACAGTGTGTCTGTGATTAACGCTGCGAGCGGCAGCGTAGTGGCCACCATTCCAGTGCAATCATCGCCCTTTGGCGTAGCTTTCAGTCCTGACCAGAGTTGGGTCTATGTAGTGAACGGATCTTCCAACAGCGTTTCGGTGATCAACCCGGCCACGCAAACAGTGGTCGACACGGTCCCGGTACAAAACAGCCCGGTGGGCGTGGCGATGGCGCCCACGTCGAACGGGACGTTCGCCTACGTCACCAACTCGGCATCCAACACGGTTTCGGTCATTGCTGTAGGAAGTAACCCCACTGTGGTTCAAACGATTCCGGTAGGTACCGCGCCGCGTTGGGTAACGGTGAGTCCGAACAGCATGTGGGCATATGTCGAGAACGCGGGAAGCAACAATGTCTCGGTGATCTCGGTCGCCACCAATCAGGTAATAGGAACCATTTCGGTTGGAACCAGTCCCATCGGCGCCGCTTTTACGCCGGACAACAGCACGGTCTATGTGGCGAATAGCGGTTCGAATAACGTCTCTGTGATCGACACTCAATCTGGCACCGTGATCGGTACGGTGGCGGGTTTCAGTAACCCGATCCAGGTAGCGCTCACCACCGACGGCTCTTCTGCTTACGTCACCAACCTGAATGCAAACACGGTTTCCGTGCTCGCCACGGCCAGCAATACGATTGTGGGAACAGTGGCGGTCGGCAACGCTCCGACCGGTATCGCGATGGTCTCGGCCCCTCAAGTGACGCTCCAGATCACCCAGCCATTGAGCCCGACCCAGCCGAATACATTCAATTTCGGGTCTAACAATTATGCAGTGCAGTATCCACCGGGCACACAGTTCTCCAACGTGAACATGACGGTTACGGCGGTGGAGATTACACAGGCGCAGTTTCAGCAGCGTGTCGCTGGCACTCAGTTTGCCAATGCCAGTTGCATCGTCTATGGGGGCGGTGCGGGTAACTGTATTGACGACCAGGTGACGTGTTCGGACAACAACGGGAACCCGATCTCCTGTCCGTCTGAGCCTCAAGCGACAATTGCGGTGCAGACGACCTTTACCACCGGGCAAGCGATCATCAATCCCGGTTATCTCACCACTCCGATCGGCGAGAACATGTGGCAGAACATTTTCAGCGGATTTTCCGATCCGACAGTGAGGGGAAAAACCCAAGGCTTCTCGGAATTTATAGCCGTTGCTCTGGGCGCAACCGACGCGCAAGGCGGGGCTCACTTCGAGCTTCTAAGACCGAGGTTTCCAAGGGATTATCCGCACGGCGAGCTTATTCCGATTGTGTTTCGGTTGACTTCGGTGGCCAACGGAAAACCCGTGAACCATGCCAAGGCGGGACTCTCTGTGGTTATGGTTGCAGACGCGAAAGGGAATCCGACCCAGACGGTGATTATTGCGAAAACCAGGGCATTCAGGGAGATAGGACCAGGCAAGTATGAACATGATCTTTCCGCCCGTAAGTATGCCGCCGGGACGTACTCTGTAACCATTTATGGAGATGCGTTCCCTGCTTTTACAGGACAATTCAAAATTCTTCACTAACGAGTTGTTCAGCGATGGTCAGTGGAGATCTGAAAGCAGCCGACGGCGTCCATGCGCGCAGCAGTTGCCTCATCAACCTGGCACTCAAGAGGGGTTCCGGTCCGCCGGAACCACTCCCTATCTATCAACAACTCCCTTCCACTATGAGAGTTGGCATGGATCTCGTGCTGAGACTTCTCGCATTCCTGTTTGCCTGCGCTGCTTTCATCGCGGATGTTTCCGCGCAACAGATGATCCTCATTCTTGATCGGGCCCCCTCCGCTGAGTCTGTTCAATCCCTCGGCCTGACCAAACAGAGAGATGCCTTTATCGCAGACGATTTCGTCATCGGGGCCGCGAAAGAAGACTGGATCATTGATCGCATTCGACTCTGGGCCGTCGCCGATCCCAAGGCACCATCGCCGCGCTTCCTCGGCGATCTCGCCAAGAAAATCAGCCTCCTCGGTGGCATCGCGCCCGATCTGCCCAAACCGAACCAGCCGCCGGGCGCAGATTGCGATTGCCACAATCTGCCAGTGTTGAAATCCACACGCATCGAGCCCGGGTCCAATAGCGCCGGCAATCGAGACGTTGAGATAGCCAGCGGCCCGCAAATCCACGGATTGCCGACCTGGCAAATTGACTTGAACGATCTCAAGTGGTCCGTCCCTGGCGGTACGCGTATTCAATTTGGCGTCTTCGCCGAACTCAACTCGGGCCGCGCCTGGTACAACCTCGCAACCCCCTCAGAACATGCCGAGCAACTCCGCGTGTTTTCGAGTACGGGGAAATTCGAGAAGGCCTTCACGTCGTCGTCTGCAGCCCGAATCAACGTGCAGATCTGGGGACACCTGCTCGCGCGAATCTCTATCCATCCAGTCGGCCAAAGGCTGCAGGTGATTTTATGGAACGCGCCTTTTTTGGGCATCGAGCGAGTCGATCGCAACAGCCTTCGCTTCGGTCCAGACAAAGCCGTGCCGGAAAGTACGGAGATAGAAGATGTCGAGCATAACGGCCAGCCAGGTCTGGTTATGCTCTTCCAACCGGCCGCGAGCGGAATCGCACCGGGAAGCGTCAACGCTTGCTTATTGGGCAAGCGCCAGGATGGCGCGCCCTTCGAGGCTTGCGATTTGCTATCCCATCGATAGCTATTAAGGAAGAAGAGCGGCAGATTTTCGTAAACCCAAGGGAACTATTCAAGTGCATCGTTTGAACGCCCCCACTCCATTGGCCATCCTGAAAACCTCTGACAAATAGACGCTCCGATCGCAAGTATTAAAAGACCGAGTCAAAAACTCGTCTAGAGAGTTTTGTGCAGGCCTGCAAAGGCCCGCTGCGCTGTACCTTTCCTCGCCCCTAGTTCGGCCTGGACTTGTGACCACGAGTTCCCGCGCGCGCGTAGAGCGGCAACCCGTGGGCAGGGATCTTGGATATTGCGCGTAATCCCATGTCACTAGTTGTGAACAAGGGCGCAACGATGCGAGTACGGAAAGCCCGCAGTCTGACGGCGACGCAGTTTCGCGCGTTGCTGTCCGAATTGCGCGAACCGTTTTCTACTCTCGCCCTTCTGTGCGTTTGCTTGGGTCTTCGGATGAGCGAAGCTCGAGCACTCCGCTGGAGCGATGTGGATTGGCTTGGTTCGGGCCTGAGCGTCAAGCGCGGCATCGTTGAGCAGAACGTGGATGAGGTCAAAACGGAAAGCTCAGCGAAGACGTTTGTACTCGCCGGTGAGTTGCTTGCACGTCTCAAAGCGTGGAAACAGCTAACGCGATTCTCGGGGACCGAAGACTGGATCTTCACAAGCCCGGTGAAGATCGGAAGACAGCCATACTCCTACACCGGGGTTTGGCGGGACTTGCAACGCGCTGCCAACGCTTCAGGAATCGGCGGCTTGGGTACGCACGCTTTCAGGCATACGTACCGCAGTTGGCTGGATGCGGTCGGGACAACGATTGCTGTTCAACAGAAGATGATGAAGCACACGGACATTCGCACCACGATGAACATTTATGGGGACGTAGTAACGGATGAGATGACTACCGCTGGCAACAAGGTAGCCCGGCTTTGCATTTCCGTCAAACGGAGCGCAAGCAGAGCGCAGCTAGGGGTAAGCCATTGGGGGCAAGCCATTGAAAGAATGGCTCCTCAGGTAGGACTCGAACCTACAACCCTCCGGTTAACAGCCGGATGCTCTGCCATTGAGCTACTGAGGAGTGGAAGCACGCTTGGCGCGCGCTGGTTTGAATTGTCAGGGAAATCATAGCAGACGCATAAGCAGATTGGAAATTGCGGCGGCCGGCGCGCCGCTTCTGTGCTTACGGCGCGCTCTGTGGTTAAATGGTTCCGATGGCCGCTGAGCAGAAAATCCGCGTTCTCGTCGCCAAGCCAGGTCTCGACGGCCATGACCGCGGCGCTAAAGTGATCGCTCGCGCGCTGCGCGACGCCGGCATGGAAGTCATCTACACCGGCCTGCGCCAGACGCCGGAGATGGTGGTCAACGCGTCGCTTCAGGAAGATGTTCAAGTCATCGGTCTCTCGATTCTTTCCGGCGCGCACAATGCCATCGTCCCGCGCGTGATGGACCTTCTGAAGCAAAACCATATGGACGACGTGCTGGTGCTGGTCGGCGGCATCATTCCTGACCAGGACATCGAAGGCCTCAAGAAAATCGGAGTCGCCGGAATCTTTCAGCCCGGCACGCCCATGGACAACATCGTCAAGTTCATCCGCGAGAACGTGAAGCCGCACAGCGTACCTGCCGTTTAACCGGGCTGTCATC
>Ga0182018_10002135_pt1 | contig 20511 bp, 9 predicted proteins | sample 812P2MmetaG_FD_120490 | JGI IMG/M metagenome (GOLD analysis project Ga0182018, IMG submission 120490) | Permafrost microbial communities from Stordalen Mire, Sweden - 812P2M metaG | ecosystem: Environmental > Terrestrial > Soil > Wetlands > Permafrost | place: Sweden: Stordalen | collected...
AACTCCCGCCCCCATCGGTTGATCCTTCCAGCCGCCCGGAATGTCCGGAACCCGGTGGCGTGCGGCGGGCAAACTGGATCGCGGAACGGTCCACGCCAGCTTCCGGTAATCCAATAGCTTTGATTTGGAGTACCCGGGCGCAAGGATGCCGGGGCAAGGCGCTCAATCTCATCGCCCGAGCACTTCAGATAAGGCGGCTTTGAACGGAAGAGACAACCTATGGAAATTGAATCGATTTCCTTCTGCAATCGGGTGGTTGCAGAGAGGAATGCTGCGAGCTTGACGGGCAGGTCACCGGCTTGCATGGTATCACGCCAGAGGCCAACGCTGCTGTCGACCCGAATGCCGTGCCCGAAGCCGATAGGCGAAGGGCACTTCGTTCAATCCGACATTATGTAAACTAATGTAAACTCTACCCCGCCAACAGCGCTCCGTCACCACTACCGGACGTCCGCGCCCGCAGTAAGGTGCGCCGTCAGCATCCGCCTCACCGCGGCGAAAATCCGCTCGACGGCCGGGCGGCGATAGGCCCATCGCTCGCCGGCCTCGGGCGGATTGACCACCATGGTGGCGTTCGCTTCGAACAGCAGAAGATCCCCGCAAGAACTCAGGCCGAAATCGACGCCCGCATAATCCAGGCCGAGGGTGGTTTGAATCTGCGCCAGCCCCTCCATGGCGCGCGGGCCGAGCACGCCCGGCATATTCTCCAGGAACTCGGCGTCCTCGGCGCGATGGTCCGCCCGTTCCGCCATCTCGGCGGTGAAATAGTGGATCTTCCACTGGCTGGAGATGGCCACGTGCAGCGGGTAGAGCTGCCCATCGATCATCATCGCCCGATACTTGCGCACTTTTCCATCGGGGCCGCGGGCGTCGAGAAACTCGATGACGGTGATTTCCCGCCCCGGCAGTTGCGCCACCGCATCGGCCAGCCCGTCCGGGCTCTCCACCCGCAGAAAATGGCGTCCGGTGTGAAAGCCGGGAGTCCGCACCAGCAGCGGGAAGCGGAAGCCATGACGCGCCACCGCAGCCGCGCCTTCGGGAGAGGAAAGCAGGTCGCGCGGCAGCGTAACAGTAAGCGGCATCACGACGCCCGGCAGGCGCGCCAGCCGCGCGTGATCGGCGCGGCCTGTGGCCAGGACCGCCGAGGGCAGATTGATCACCGGCGCCATGGTGAGCGCCACAACGGACTGTGCGGCCGCCAGCGCGGGCGCGGCCAAGTCGGCGTCGCCGATGGCATTGAACACCACCTGGTGGGGCGGTAGCGGCAGTTTGGGGTCGTAAAACTCGGGCACCACGACGTGCGTTTGGAAGGCGCGATCGTCCAGCAAATGGCGGGTGGGGATGTTGCCGCCCACCGAGGAAACCAGCAACAGCAGGGACACCGGGGGCCCTTCGCCGCGATACGGGAGGGTCAGCACGGGGCGATCCTGAAATCCCTGGCGCCGGTGATGCAGAGAGCCGGCTTCGTCGCCGAGTTCGGCCAGCACGTACGCCAGTCCCTGGTGCGCTTCCGAATGGCGGGGGTCGACGCGGAGGGCGGTTTCGAAATGTTCCCGCGCGACGGCGAAGTCGCCGATTTCGAAGAGAACATTGCCCAGGTTGACGTGGCTCATGGGGTCGCCGGGATGGTGCTGCACGGCTTCCGCGTAGGCGGTGCGCGCGGCGGTTCGATATCCGGTGGCATATAGGAGCGTGCCCAGATTGTTCAACGCGAGGCGGTGGGAAGGTTCGCGCGCCAGCACTTCGAGATAGGCGTTTCTGGCTTCGAGAGACCGGCCCAGTTCGGCGAGGATGCCGGCGCGTTCCAATCGCAGGTTCGCGGCGCCGGGATCGGCGGCGATGCGGCCGTCGAGATCGCGTAACGCCGCTTCCCGCGCGCGCTGCGGCGGCCAGCCGGCGTCCGCCGGTTGCTGTGGCGCACGGCTGCGGGCGGCGCTCGATTCCATAGCGTGTCCCAAGGCCACGCTTTTTTCCACCAACAGGTCGATCTCTCTTTGGCTGGTGCGGTGATTCACGATGGCCGCGCGGATGGCCAGGCGCCCGTCGAGGATGGTGGTGGAGGGCGCCACCACGCCGGACTCCTGCAGTTCGATGACGATGCGGGGATTGATGCGCTGGGCATCCTCGGCGCGATAACGGAAGCAGACAATATTGAGTTCCACCGGCGCGAGCAGTTCCAATTCCGGGGTTTCGGCGATGCGGCTTTCCAGATAACGGGCCAGCGCGCAGGTGCGCGAAATCACGGCGCCCAGGGCTTCGGCGCCATACACTTTGAACGTGAACCAGGTCTTCAGCGCGCGAAAACCGCGCGAAAGGTCGGGGCCGTAATCGCAGGGCCAGGGCGCGCCGGCGGCCAGACCGCGCAGTTCCTTTCTCAGATAGGGGGCCGAGGCGGCAAAGGTGTTGCGATGCAGCACGCCGTCGCGCACCAGAATGAATCCGGCGTCGTAGGGCACTTGCCCCCACTTGTGAAAATCGAAAGCCAGGGAGTCGGCGTGCTCGATGCCTTTGAGGCGCGGCGCCAGATCGGGCGCCAGCATGGCCAGCGCGCCGTAGGCGCCGTCGACGTGGAACCAGAGACGCTCGCGGCGGCAGAGGGCGGCCAGCGCGTCGAGGTCGTCGATGGCGCCGGTGTCGACCGTGCCGGCGGTTCCCACCACCAGAAACGGCGTGCGGCCGGTGCGGCGATCCTCGTCGATGGCTTGCTGGAGGGCGTCGGGCGAAATGCGATGGCGGTGGTCGACGGGGATCAAGCGCAGGGCGTCGCTGCCGATGCCGGCGAGGTCCAGGGCTTTGGCGATGCAACTGTGGGCCGCCATGGAGGTATACGCGGCGAGCCTTTTGGGACTGCCGGCGACGCCCGCGCAACGGACCTCGAATCCCAGTTCGGCATCGCGGGCGATCAGGACGCCGATGAGGTTGGCCATGGAGGTACCGGTGACGAACAGGCCGGTGGCGCTTTCCGGAAACCCGAAGAGCCGGCGCATCCAGCGGACAATCTGGCGCTCCACTTCGATGGGAATGTGGTCGCGGCCTCCGAGGTTGGCGTTGAGCCCGGCGGCCAGCATCTCCGCCAACATGCCGACGGGCGTGCCGCCGCCATGCACCCAGCCCATGAAGCCGGGGTGGACGTTGCCGGTGGTGTAGGGCAGGATATCGCGCAGGAATTCGGCATGGACCGCGCCGAGGCTGGAGGGCGCCTGGGGAAGATCGCCGTGGAAGCGCGCGCGCACTTCGTCGGGAACCGGCTGCCAGACGGGGCGTTCGAGGATGTCGCAGGAGTAGTCGAGCATGTCGTCCAGCATGCGGTGTGCCTGGGCGCGAAAGGCCGGCCAATCGGCGGGGTCGAGGGTGGTGGGCTTCTCCTCTTCGCTCATGGGTAACGTCATTTCAATTATGCACGACGGAATCCGCGAGTTCGAACGCGCAGCTACGTAGTGCGGCGCCCCTCACAAGCCGTAAAGGAAACGGGCAAGGTAAAGCATGCCCCGCCCGGTTGGGCGGATTCTGCGGGGGGAGCGGAGGAACACGGGCTACAGACAATCGGAATTGCTGCCGATATGCAAGATGGAGGTTTCTAATGGGTTCCGTTTCTTCGCTCAATCCCGGTATCGCGGATTTGCTCCAAACTCTTACCAACTTGAATTCACCTGTGATGTCCTCAAAGACAGCGGTATCCGCTTTGGAGAGCGCTCCGCCCGCCGACATTGTCCAATTGAGTGTGGCTGCCACGCAATTGCAAAGTGTGGATGCGATGTTCGGAATCTCGACCAGTCCCATTAGCGACATGAGTAGTACTCTGGCCAGCCTGGAGGGGTCCGCGACCGGGTCCTCCGGGGCGGCGGCTTCTTCGGTTCTCTCGACCGCATCGCCGGCGGACCAGTTCGCCAACTACGAGCAAACCTTGCAGGCGCAAGTGACTCAAGGTCTGTTCGGTAGCGGAATAACCACCAGCCTCTCCGGTACCCTGTTCAACGGGATCGGGTAAAGCGGCGGCTGCATCCGGAATGGGACGCATCGTCTATTTCAGTTTTCCCGCTCACGGACATATTAATCCCACGCTCCCGGTGATTCGGGAATTGGCCGGCCGCAAAGAGCAGGTCTTCTATTTCAGCACCTGCCAGTTTGGCCGGGCTATTGGGGAGACGGGCGCGGCATTCTGCCCCTACACCAGCGGGCTCCGCATGCCGGAGCATGGCCCGGGACCATTCGCCCAGCTATCGACAACGATCGAGACTCTGCTCGAGTTCACCTGCGCTGTTCTCGATGTTCACCTGGAACAAGTGAAGCTGTTGCGTCCCACGCACATCATGTACGACAGTTTCGCGCCCTGGGGGCGCCTGTTCGCGCAACTCCTGCGGCTCCCCTCGATTGCCTCGGTCCCCAGCATTCTAGTGAACGGAGCGATCGACCGGCAGTACGGCGCCGGTCCGGGACGGTCCCCCGAGGATCCGCGGTTGACGCCGCAATGGTGTGCCTCGATTCGATCGCGCTGCCACACTCGCCTGCGGCCTTACAATCTTCCCGAGCCGCTCTCCCCTACACAACTCTTGCAGACCTATGGCGATTTGAACGTGGTGTACACGTCGCGGCTGTTTCAGCCTTTGGCCGAGTGCTTCGATAGGCGCCGGTTTCAGTTTGTAGGGCCGTGCTTCGAGTTTCGCCCGGACGCTCCGTCCTTTCCCTTCGAGCGGCTCGATGACCGGCCGCTGGTCCTGGTTTCTTTGGGCACGGTGTACGGGGACCGTCCGGATTTCATCGGGAGTTGCCTGGAAGAGTTGGCCGGCGCCCCGTGGCAGGTGGTCTTGTCGGCCGGAAGCGATTTCGACATCGAGGATTGCGGGCTCCCGAAAAACGTGATCGTGCGCCCGTTTGTGCCGCAAATCGAAGTGCTGCGGCGTTGTGCGGCCTTCGTCACGCACGGAGGGATGAACAGCGTGCAGGAAGCTCTGTACTATGGTGTTCCGCTGGTGATGGCGCCGCAGGCCGCGGATCAGTTCTGGATCTCCGCCCGCGCGTCGCAGCTTGGCGCCGCCGTGGTGCTGGACCCGCCGCGGATGAAAGCGGGAGCGATCCGCGCGAGTGTCGCGAAGGTCCTCTCGGGCGAACGTTATACTTCCGCCGCAGCCCGCATCGCCCGGTCCCTGCATGCGGCCGGAGGACATGCGAAGGCCGCCGACGAAATTCAAGGCTTTGTTGCCCGTACCTCTCCCGCCGGGCTTTCCGGGACATTCGCGGCAGGGAAGTGTTTGGCGGGCGAGCAAGACAAGGATGAAAAGCGGGCGCGTTTGGGTGATAGGGTGAGTGCGCCCGCTGTCGTAACGGGGATTGATTGGAAGGCGACGTAAGGCGCAGCCGCGTTACCGGGCGCCCCATGTACAAAAGGGCCATTGACATCTGGCCGTTTCGAGCTATGGCGTCAGGATGGTGGCCCCATGGCAACCCTTGGGCACAAAAGTGCATCTACTAAGAAGAGCCAGCCCATGAAGCTATCGATTTGCCTTTTCCTCGCCCTCGTCACGGCGTCGGCCCAGCAACCGGCCGCCGCCAAACGGATCGATGCGCTGCACGACCTGAGCGTGCAACTGGAATCGCTTTCGCACCGCGTCAGCCGGTCCGTAGTGCAGGTTTTTTCGACCGGTTATGTGGTCAACAACGAACGCGAGTCCGGCTCGAACACGGCCATCGTGACGCGACAGCGGGCCACCGGATCGGGCGTGGTGGTGTCGGCCGACGGTTACATCGTGACCAACGCCCACGTAGTATCGAACGCGCGCAAAGTGCGGGTACGGATCGCGGATGAAGCTCCCGACGGCGCCAATGGCCCGATGCGGCCATCCGGCAAGATGCTGGAAGCAACCGTGGTGGGGGTGGATCGCGAGACGGACCTGGCGGTTCTCAAGGTGGACCGCGGCGATCTGAATCCCCTGCCCCTGGCCGATTCCGATACGCTGCACCAGGGGCAACTGGTGATGGCGTTCGGCAATCCGTTGGGTCTGGATAACTCCGTCAGCATGGGAGTGGTCAGTTCGGTGGCGCGGCAGATTAAGCCTGACGACACCATGATTTATATTCAGACCGATGCGCCGATCAACCCCGGCAACAGCGGCGGACCGCTGGTGGATGCCGATGGCCGCGTGATGGGCATCAATACGTTCATTTTTTCGCAATCGGGCGGCAGCGAAGGGCTGGGCTTCGCGATTCCGAGCAATATCATCCGGAACGTGTACCAGCAAATCCGCCAGGAAGGGCACGTACACCGCAGCGAGATTGGAGTATTCGTCCAGACCATCACGCCGCAGATGGCGGCCGGGCTGGACCTCTCGCAGGATTGGGGCGTGCTGCTGGCGGATGTGCAGCCGGGCGGCCCGGGGGACCTCGCGGGGCTGCATCCGGGCGATATCGTAGTCAGCCTGAACGATAAGAGTATGGTAAATGCGCGCCAGATGGAAGTCGACCTGTACCGCTACCCGGTGGGCGCCAAGGTCGAGGTGCAGTTGACGCGCAATGGCGTGAAGCAGACGATTCCGGTGGTGACGGTAGAGCGGCATGGCGATCCGCAGCGCTTTGCCGATATGGTGGACCCGGCCAAGAACATGGTGAACCGGCTGGGGATTTTGGGGATTGACGTGGACCGGAAGGTGTCCGAATTGCTGCCCGATTTGCGGAAGCATTATGGCGTGGTGGTGGCTGCTCGCGGTGGCGATCCGCTGTACTCCGGGGACAGTCTGGAATTGGGTGACGTGATCTATGCGATGAACAATTCGCCAGTGACGGATGTGGCGTCGCTACGCAAAGAGCTGGACCGGTTGAAAGACGCCGGGTCCCTGGTATTGCAAGTAGAGCGAAATGGACGGCTGATGTACGTGACGCTGGAGATCGAATAGCCCCAACCGGAATCCGCCCTCTATATAACGGACCGCGGTGAGAGTAAGGGACAGACCGCTAAGAGATCAGTCGCCGGGGCTTATATAGCCTTGCGGTTGTCCGTCAAACGATCAATAGACCGGCGGCGGCTACCGCCATGATCGCGAAGGTGATCCATCCGATAGTCCGCTGGGTAGCGGAATTGACCCGTTTGCCCATCACTTTCGGGTCGCTGGTGAGGAGAACGATGAGAAGGATGAGGGGCGGCGCAAGGATACCGTTGAGGACGGCCGACCAGAACAGCATTTTCACGGCATTGAGCCCTACATAATTGATGGCGAGGCCGATGGCCATGGCAGTGGCGATCACTGCATAGAAGTTCTTGGCGCCGGCCGGTTTTCTCTCGAGCGAACCGCGCCAAGTCGCGGCCTCCGCAATCGCATACGCGCACGACCCGGCAAGCACCGGCACTCCCAACATTCCGGTCCCGATCAATCCCAAAGTGAAGAGCAGGTAAGCGGCGTTGCCGGCGAATGGCCGAAGGGCTTCGGCGGCCTGACGCGCGGTCTCGATCTTTACCATGCCGTGCGCGTGCAGGGTGGCGGCCGTGGTGAGGATGATGAAATACATGATGAAATTCGAGGCGAACATCCCCGTCACCACATCCACGCGCAGCCGGCGGATGTCCTCATCCGTCGCTCCCTGGCGCTGGGCGAGATTTTTTCCCTGGGCGCGTTCCTCCTCCACCTCTTGCGATGCCTGCCAAAAGAAAAGATAAGGCGAGATGGTGGTGCCCAGAATGCCGACCAGAACCGACAGGTAGGTGCTGGACCATTCCAGGTGCGGCCGCACTGTCGCCACCAAAGCCTGATGCCAGTCCACGCGGGCGAAGAAAGCGGTGACCACGTAGGCCAGCAGCACCAGCGTGATCCACTTGAAGATTCGCGCAATCTGGCGGTACGACGACCAGAACAGGAAGCCGACGATCAAGGCCGTATAGATCGGCGTCCAAACCAAAGAGCGAACGCCCGTGATCATCTGCGTGGCGTCGGCCATGCCGCCCAGGTCCGCCGCGATGTTGAACACATTCGCGATTACCAGCAGCAAGCATGCGCTCCAGAGAACCCATCTCGAATACCGCCGGCGCACCACCCCAGCGAGTCCGCGCCCGGTGACCATGCCGAGCCGGCCGCACATGGTTTGCACCGATACCATGAGCGGGAAGGAAAGCAGGGCGGTCCAGAGGAAGCCGTAGCCGAAGACGGCCCCGGTCATGGAATAGGTCGAGATGCCGGAGGGGTCGTCGTCGGCGCATCCGGTGATTAATCCCGGCCCGAGGTCGGCAAAAAACCGCTGGACAATGTTCTGTTCGATCGCGGCCGGAGGCTCCGGGAAGAGGGGTTCCGGCTTCACGATTTGCCCGCACCCTTCGGGCTACACACTCGGCGACAGTCCGTCACTTAATTCTGGGGAAGCGTGGGATTGCCTTCGTGTGCCACCAGCAGGTCGTGCATGTCGTTGGCATGCTCCTCTTCGTTTACCAGGATGCCTTCCATCATCACGCGGGTGGTGGGGTCCTTATCGCCGAAATAGCGGATCAGTTCGCGATAGTGCTCGCAGGCGATGCGTTCGGCGATCAAATTCTCTCGAATCATCTCCACCAGGTTCCCGCCTTCGACATATTGAGACGCGGAGCGCGAGGCGAGCCCTTCGGGGTTGAAGTTGGGCTTCCCTCCCAGTTGATTGATGCGTTCCGCGACTTTGCGCGCGTGTTCCTGTTCTTCCTTCGCGTGTTCGTCGAATTCCTTTTTCACGCTATCGCTGGAGATCCCGGTGGCGGCGACTGCGTTCATGGTGTAGCGGAGTACGCAGACGATCTCCGTGGCCAAAACCGACTGGAGGATGTCAATGGTTTGTTTGACGTCGGCATGGTAAGCGGGTGTTATCGCACCATCCTTGATGCTGGCGCGCGCTCTGGATCGAAGCTCTTCTACATCGCTAAGAAAAGGCTGCTCGTTCTTCGTGGCTTTCATAGGCGCTCCTAAAACAAGACAAGGCGAAAACAGGTCCGAAGGTCGGGAACTGCGCGTGCTACTATAAGTAACTCCCGCTGTTCCCTCGGATTTCCCTCAAGGAATGGCACAGCAAGCGTCGGGCCACAGCCTTATTTGAGCGAAAACGTACTTTTCCGGCTGCTTTGTATAGGCGTGAACCTTGGGGAATTACCTTTCCCTTCCGCAATCTTCACTATGAAGTGCAAGAGTTGCGCGCCAAGCATTGCTTTGCACCCGGAATCAGGCAATCGCTGTCAGACTTTCGACCTCGCAAATTAAGGCCGGCCTCTCGTGTCGAGAGCCGTTTGTGACAGTTGCGTTTCCTTCTGCCGGATCAGCCGGGCAAACGAGAATCGGCACGCTACGTGCTAGCGAATTAGTGCAGCTAGGATTTTAACTTACTGTCCCAGGAGACCAATTATGCTCGGATGGATGATTTTGTTTGCATTGATGACCATGCTCGGGACGGTTTTGACATTCGCAAATCCTGCATCGGTTACCGCCCTGGTAGGGCTGACGTTCGGGCTTCTTTTTCTTGTCGGCCTGTTGACCCGTGTCGTGCGCGGGCGGTCGTGGTGAAGGGACAGAGCGCGCGATGAAGGCCAAGCCGCTTCGGACGGTCCTGGCGTTCTATGGCCCCGACGAAGCGGAATCCGGCGGAGTCTATGAATCGCTCGACGGGACTGGCGGGAATCGAGCCTACCGGTGTGGTCCGGCGGATGCCGTGGACCTGCCCATCGGCGAGACTTGGGAACGGTATGACGCCGTCCGCTTAGACGAAGAATGTCTGATCATGGTGCGGACGGCGCCGGCGGACGTCCAATCGTTTGTCCAGCGGTTTCAGAGGGTGGGTTCGCCGGCGGTCTTCGTCTTGTCGGATTCGCCCAATCCTCCAGACTGGGAACCGGTTCCCGAACCTTCCGAAGCGGCGCCGGGCGACGATTTCGCCCGCAGTTGCGGCAAGCGCCGCGGCAAGGCCGGCGCGGCCAAACAGAACATCCTTCCCGAACTGCTACGCAATGAGCGGATTATCGAGGCATCTCGTTCCGTTCTGGCGGAGGCGGTGCGCCTCGACCACGTGTTGACGGTGGCGGCGGAGTGGTTGCTCGATAATGGCTACCTGATCCGCACGCAAATCGCGGAGATCCGCCGCCACCTGCCTCACCGTTACCAGCACATCCTTCCCGCCGGAGAATCCGGGGATCCGTACATCCACGAACTTGCCCGCGAGTTGGCAATGCACGCCAACTACTGTCTGGACGAGACTAACATCGAGAATTGCCTGCGGCAGTACCAGGAGGTTGCGCCGCTCACGATTGCGGAATTGTGGTCCTTCCCGCTGCTGCTGCGCGTGGCGCTGGTGGAAGCGCTGACCCGCATGGCGGTGCGCATCAGCCGGGCGCAGGAGTTGCGGGAGGCGGCTTATTTCTGGGCCAACCGTCTGGCTGCCGGCTCCCGGCGCGGGCCGCGGATATTTGGGCAAGTGCTGCAACGGATGGAAGCCGAGCTCATCTCGCGCGAGCCCTACTTCCTGACCAGCCTGGCCGAACAGCTTCAAGACGAAGAGGAAGCCCTGGCTCCGCTGCAGCACTGGATCGAGGAGCAACTCGGCAAGCCGCTCACCGAAATTGTCCGCATTCAGCATAGCGAGGAGGCCACTGAGTCGGTCTCCACGGCCAACGCATTTGGAAGCCTGCGCGCTCTGTCGCGCATTGAGTTTGCCGATCTCTTCGAGTCGGTCAGCCTGGTGGAGGCTGAGCTCCTTGCCGACCCGGGCGGGGTTTATCAGCACACCGATTTTGCGACTCGCGACCGTTGCCGGCGCGTGGTGGAGCGCATCTCACGCCATAGCGGAGAGGGAGAACTGGATGTCGCCAGGCGGGCGGTCGCGCTGGCCGCGCACGATAGCGATCCCCGAACCGCGCATGTCGCCTACTACCTGATCGACGATGGCATCTTCAGGCTGGAAGCCGAAACCCACGCCCGCATACCATTCCGGATGCGACTGGTGCGGAGCGTCCGCCGCCACGCAACCCCGGTATACCTCACCGGCATTGTGGCGCTCACCTTGGCTTTCACGATCCTTTCGTTGGCGCTCGCGTGGGACGCCGGCATGCGGCAAAGGGTGATGCTGCTGGTGCTCGGCGTATTGGCCCTGTTCCCCCTGAGCGAACTATCGGCGCAGATTGTTAATGCACTCGTCATTTCCTTGCTGCCGCCCGACGCGCTTCCCGAAATGGACTTCCGCGACGGCATCCCGCCGGAGCAGGCGACGCTGGTGGTGGTCCCGATGATGCTGTCGAGCCTGGAAGTGGCGCGCCGGGAGGTGGAGAAGCTGGAGGTCAGGTTCCTTGCAAACCGGGAAGCCAACCTGTTCTTCAGCCTCTTTTCCGACTTCGCCGACGCACCCGAGCAGACCGTCGCGGGCGACGCAAAACTGCTCAAAGTCGCGCGCGACGGCATCGCCGGGCTAAACTCCCGCTACCCGACCGGACGATTCCTGTTGTTCCACAGGCGCAGGGAATGGTCCGAGAGCGAACAAAAGTGGATAGGCCGCGAACGGAAGCGCGGCAAGATTCAAGAGTTGAACGACTTTCTCGGCGGCGAAGGCTCTCAGGACATTCTGTGCGAAGGCTCGCTGCCGCTGCCGGTCCGCTCCGTGATTACGCTCGACTCCGACACGCAATTGCCGCCCGGGGCCGCGCGCCGGATGATCGAGACCATCGCCCATCCCCTGAACCGGGTAGTGATCGATCCGGTCACGGGAGTTCGACGGCGAGGCTACACCATCATCCAGCCGCGCGTCGGGATCGCGCTGCCGGGCGCCACGGCCACGCGCTTCACGCGGGTTTTCGCCGACACCTCCGGCACCGATCCTTATTGCCAGGCCGTGTCGGACGCCCAGCAAGACCTGTTCGGCGAAGGGATTTTTCATGGCAAGGCGATCTACGACCTTCACGCCTTCCGGACCATCTTAGGCAACCGCTTCCCGCACGAGAGTCTGCTGAGTCACGATCTGATCGAAGGCACTCACGCCGGGGTGGGGCTGGCGACGGGAATCGAACTGTTTGAAAACCTGCCGCTGGATTACGCGAGCTACAGCCAGCGGCTGCACCGTTGGATTCGCGGCGATTGGCAGATCGCTCCCTGGATGTTCGGACAGGTGCCGACGGCATCGGGCGGAAAAGAACCGAACCCGCTTTCTGTCATCGGCCGCTGGCGCATCTTCGACAATCTGCGCAGAAGCCTGGTCCCGGTAGCTTCGCTGCTGCTGCTGCTGTTCGGATGGCTGATCTCCACCGCGCCGGGCGTTTGGAGCCTGGTAGTAGGACTCGCAATCGCCATTCCAGCGGTGACACCGCTTCTCGACCGCGGGGCGCGCGTTATGCAGGGCGCCGTCTATGGCTGGCGTGGCGCCGCCGATGAACTGCTGCGCGCCGCGATCATGCTGGCCTTCCTGCCGCATCAAGCCTGGTTGTCGGTGGATGCCATCGCGCGGGTAGCGTACCGCCGCTCCGTCAGCCATCGCGACCTGCTGGAGTGGCAGACGGCGGAAAGCGCGGGAGCCACCGTCCACGGGCACGCCGCTTCCGCGAGCCGCCAGATGTGGGTAATCAGCGGTCTCTCGCTGCTTCTCATGATCGTGTTGCGCCTCCGCCACGCCGGGCTGGCAACGTCGGCCTTCGTGACTCTCTGGATGCTCTCGCCGGTGGTGATGCGGTGGCTGGGGCACACGGATCCCTCGAATCGGAGTCAATCTCTGACCGGCGAGAATTCCTTGTACCTGCGCCGTCTGGCCCGTAAGACGTGGCGCTACTTTGACGACCTCGTGGGCCCCGGCACGAACTGGTTGCCGCCGGACAATTCGCAGTTGAGCCTGCACGTGGAAGTGGCGCCTCGCACCTCGCCCACCAATATCGGACTTTGGCTGACCTCGGCGCTGGCCGCGCACGATCTGGGATATCTCACTTGCGACGACCTTCTGACGCGCTGTTCCAATACCATGGCAACGCTCAACCGTCTGGAACGGTATGAGGGGCATCTGCTCAACTGGTACGACACCAACAACCTCGCTTCCCTGGCGCCGCGCTACGTTTCCACGGTCGACAGCGGAAATTTGACGGCCTGCCTGTGGGTGCTCGAGCAAGGCTGCCGCGAGGTGCTCTCCTGCCCCTTGATCGACCGGTCGTGCCTGAAGGGGTTGACGGACACCATCTCGGTTTTGGTGGAGACGTGCGGCCATGATTCGTCGACGGCCGCGCCGGTGAGGGCGCTACGGCGGCTTCTGCACGGCAAGGTGGACGGCCATGAGCTGGTGGCGCTCCTGCGGCAGGCGGTCAGCCCCATGCAGCAATTGCGCGACCGGGGCCGCTGGCCGGATACGGGGGGGGAAGAGCGGTCTTATTGGTTGTCGCGGCTGACTCGCGAACTCAATTGCTGGATCGACATCCTGGACCATTACCTGCGGTGGATGGAAACTCTGACTCTGCCGCCGGATTCCTTCCTGCAAGCTCTGGGAGAGGATGCGGTCAAATTGCGCCGCCGCGCTCTGCATGCCGCCCCGTCGTTGCGGACGCTGGCCTGCACCACTTGCACGCCGGTGGATAACCTGCTCGCGGCGCGCGGCACTCCCGGCCTGCGTCCCGAGATCGCCACCTGGCTCGATCAGCTCGACGCCGAATACAAGGCGGCCAGGACCGCGGCTGAGCGAACCGTCCAGGATTTTGAGGCGTTGGCGAACCAGGCGAAACAGCTTTCGGCCGGCATCAACATGGGCTTCCTGTACGACAAGCGCAGGCGCTTATTCGGAATCGGCTACCTGGTGGGTGGTCCGCGCGAATTCACCAGCCACTACGATCTCCTCGCCAGCGAGTGCCGTCTGGCGAGCCTGGTGGCCATCGCTAAAGGCGACGTTCCGATCCTCCACTGGTCCGCCTTGAGCCGCCCGCACGTGTATTCCGCGGGTCAGGATGCGCTGCTCTCGTGGACCGGCACGATGTTCGAATATTTGATGCCGCTGCTGTTTACGCGGACATTCCGCAATTCGCTGCTCGACTGGGCGTGCCGCCAAGCCGTCAAACTGCAAATCGAATACGGTCAGGAACAGAGAGTACCCTGGGGCGTCTCCGAATCCGCCTACAGCGCGCTCGATGCCAATCAGATTTACCAGTACCGGGCCTTTGGAGTGCCGGCCTTGGCGCTCAAGCAGGAACAGGACGACGAACTTGTGGTGGCGCCCTACGCTACCGTACTGGCGCTTGCGGTGGATCCGGTTGCCGCCACCGAGAACCTCAGGACTTTGGAATCGGGCGGACTCGCCGGCCCCATGGGTCTCTACGACGCCATCGATTATACCCGCCAGAATAAGCGGGACGGCGAACTCGGCGTGGTGATTTACGCTTATATGGCCCACCATCAGGGCATGAGCCTGGTGGCGTTAGATAACGTGCTGCACGGCAGAATCATGCAGCGGCGTTTTCACGGCGATCTGCGGATACGCGCCTTTGAAACCCTCCTCTTCGAACGCATTCCGATGACGCGGATTCCGCTGGCGGAAAAGGAGCAGACTTTTCCACCCATCCGCTCCGCCAGCGCCGAAGAGCCCGCCGAGCGCGTGTGGGACGAAGCGTCCGCCGTTCCGCGCGTGCATCTGCAGGGCAATGGCCGGTATTCGCTGATGGTGACCAACGCCGGCGGCGGCTACAGCCGTTGGAAAGAATTCGATCTCACCCGCTGGCGCTCCGATACCACACGCGATCAGTGGGGCAGCTTTCTCTACATCCGCGACCTGCGGTCGGATGCGATTTGGGCGGCCGCTCAACACCCGATCGGAGGCGGCCAGGGAACGGCCTCGGCGCACTTTTCCGCGGATCGCGCGGACTTTCACCGTAACAACGCGGGAGTGGAGACCGTTCTGGAAGTCACCGTCTCCGCGGAAGACGACGTAGAGCTGCGGCGCCTGATCGTTTCCAATCGATCGTTAAGAAACCGGCAGCTCGAATTCACCAGCTACGCCGAGTTGGCTCTGGCCGCTCACGCCGCCGATAAATCCGCACCCGCCTTTTCCAAGATGTTCGTGGAAACGGAATACGTGGACACGGGGGTGCTGCTGGCGCATCGGCGGGTGCGGTCTCCGGAGGAGCCTGCCGTTTGGGCGGCCCACGTTCTGATTGGCGCGACGGACGAAATTCAATACGAAACCGACCGGTCGCTGTTCCTGGGCCGCGGTAGGACGCCGGAATCTCCGGAGGCATTACCTCGAGACCTCACCGGATCGGCGGGCACGGTCGTCGACCCGATATTCAGCCTGCGCTGCCGCGTGGTCGTGGAGCCGCGCGACCGGCTGGAAATTACGTTTCTCACGCTGGCGGCCGCTTCCCGCGCGGAATTGCTCTCGCTCATCAACAAATTCCGGCGGCCCGACGCGGTGTCGCGGGCTTTCGAGATGGCCTGGACGCGCGCCCAGCTCGAATTCCGCTACCTGGGCATCGGCCCCGCCGCCGCTCATCGCTTCCAGGACCTTGCCAGCCACTTGATCTACCCCAACCCGCGCCTCCGCATTCCGGCGGACCGCCTGATGCGAAACCGGCTGGGGCAATCGGCGCTCTGGCAGTACAGCATTTCCGGCGATCTGCCGATGCTCGCCGCGACCGTGGCCGAGTCTCGCAGCATGCCATTGGTCCGCGAGTTGTTGCTGGCGCAAACCTATTGGCGCCTGCGTGGCTTCAAGGCCGATCTAATCCTTCTCAACCAGGAGAGTTCCAGTTACGATCGCCCCTTGCATCAGCAGATCCAGCGTCAAATCGAGGCGCATACGCCCGCCGAGGCCATGGATAAGCCAGGCGGCGTCTACCTGCGCAATTGGTACTCCCTGCCGAACGAAGATCGCGAACTGATTCTGGCGGTTTCGAGCGCCGTGCTTAGCGGCAGCCGCGGTCCGCTGCAACAGCAACTGGTGGCCGGCGGAGAAAACATCATGCCGCCGGCATTTGTGGCGTCCGGCGGGCAAGAGGAACCGTCTTTGCCGCTGCCATTCCTGGAATTGCCCTACTTCAACGGATTGGGCGGATTCACCCACGACGGACGCGAATATGCCATCTATCTGAAGCCCGGCAGCCAAACGCCGATGCCGTGGGTGAACGTAATGGCGCACGCGGGGTTTGGCACGCTGGTGAGCGAAAGCGGGCTGGGGTGCACCTGGGCCGGCAACAGCCAGTCCAACCGGCTGACCTGCTGGCACAACGACCCTACCAGCGATCCGCAGACCGAAGCCATCTACCTGCGCGACGAAGAGAGCGGCGCAATCTGGACGCCCACCGCTTTGCCCATTCGCGAGACCGACGCCTATCGCGCCCGCCACGGTCAAGGTTCCACCGTATTCGAGCACAACAGCCATTCCATCGGACAGGAACTGACGGTCTTCGTTCCGCTCACGGAAAACGGAACGGGCGACCCGGTCAAAGTGATGCGCCTGCGTTTGCGCAACGACTCGTCAGGGCCGCGGCGTCTCACCGTCACCTTCTTCGCCGAGTGGGTTCTGGGCTCGAGCCGCGAGGACCAGGAGTTGCACATTCATACCTCCCACGACCGGGACTCCGGCGCCGTGTTGGCCGGCCAGTCGTGGAATGGGAGCTATCCGGGTTACGTGGGCTTTGCCGCCGCCAGTCCGCGAGCCGCTTCCCACTCGGGAGATCGCACGCAGTTCTTAGGGCGCAACGGTTCGCTCTCCGCGCCCGCGGCGCTCGGCCGGATGCGTCTCGATAACCGCACGGGAGCGGGTCTCGACCCCGCGGCCGCGTTGCAAGTCCCCGTCCTGATCGCGCCGGGAAGCCAGGTCGAGGTCTCCTTTCTGCTCGGGCAGGCCGAGAATGTGGAAGCCGTGCGCAAGCTGGTCGAGCGTTATCAGACCGTCGAACAGGTGCAGCAAGCGCTGGACCTGACTCACAAATTTTGGGACTCCACGCTCGGAACCCTGCAGGTACACACTCCGCTGCTCTCCGCCGACTTCCTGCTGAATCGCTGGCTCCTCTATCAATCCTTGAGCTGCCGTTTTTGGGGCCGTACGGCCCTGTATCAATCCAGCGGAGCCTTTGGATTCCGCGACCAGTTGCAGGACTCGATGGCATTTCTGTATGCGGCGCCTGCAATTACGCGGGAGCATCTTCTGGCCTCGGCAGCGCGGCAGTTTCCGGAGGGCGACGTACAACATTGGTGGCATGCGGAAACCGGCATGGGGGTGCGCACGCGCTGTTCCGACGACCTGCTTTGGCTGCCCTACGTGGTGGCGCGCTACGTCGCAGTGACTGGCGACACATCGATTCTGGACCAGGCAACGCCATTCGTGGAGGGCGACCCGCTCGCCGCGGGGGAGCATGAGAGGCTCTTCGTTCCCGTGGTATCCCAAGAGACGGCGCCGTTGTGGGAACACTGCCAGCGCTCGATCGATCATGCGTTGTCGCGATTCGGCACGCACGGCCTGCCGTTGATCGGCACCGGCGATTGGAACGACGGCCTGAGCCGGGTAGGCGTGGAGGGCCGCGGCGAGAGCGTCTGGCTCGGATGGTTTCTGTGCAGCGTGCTGGAACTTTTCGCGCAGGTCATGGAGCCACGCGAAGCCGGCCCCGCGCTGGCCGCGAAATGGAGAGCGACGGCGTCGCGGATTGCGAATTCCGTCGAGCAATCGAGCTGGGATGGCGAATGGTATCTGCGTGCCTTTTTCGACAATGGCGTGCCGTTGGGTTCCCATGCGAATGAAGAGTGCAAGATCGATTCGTTGACTCAAAGCTGGGCGGTGATTTCCGAGGTGGGGGACGCGGGCAGGGCCAAACAAGCGATGGAGTCGGCGCAACAATATTTGGTGGATGAGAGCAACCGGCTGGTGCGTCTCTTCACTCCGCCGTTCGACCATTCCCAGCCGCATCCCGGCTATGTAATGGGCTACCCGCCGGGGCTTCGCGAAAATGGCGGCCAGTACACCCATGGATCGATGTGGATGGCGATGGCTTGGGCGCGATTGGGCGATGGCGGCCGCGCCGTGCACCTTCTCAATATGATGAATCCGGTGGAACTCAGCCGCACGCCGGAGGATGTCGACTGCTATCGCGGGGAGCCGTATGTTTTGGCCGCGGATGTGTCGACCGCGCCCGGAATGACTGGCCGGTGCGGGTGGACCTGGTACAGCGGCTCGGCCGCGTGGATGTATCGTATCTGGATCGAAGAGGTGCTGGGATTTCAGCTTCGTGGAGACACGCTCACCCTGAAACCGGTGCTTCCCGGCGACTGGCCCGGCTTCGAGATGACTTATCGCCACCAATCCGCCACCTACGAAATTGCCGTGAAAGCGAATGCTGCCGGCGATTCAAAGGAAATGGAACTGGAAGTGGACGGACGGAAGCTGGACGACGGCCGCATTCCGCTCGCCGACGACGGCGCCCCGCACCACGTGATCGTGCGGATGCCCAAGCGGCCCGCTGCACAACCCGGCGAACAGGGCACCAACGGCGCATCTTCCGCGCCGTTGCGGCCGGTGCGGATTCCGCCCGCCGCCGATCGCGGACTGCTTGCCGCTCCGCCCCGGTGATGGAGTCTGTCGCGCTCCGGCACACTCCGCTCCTTGGGATGCCGTGGCGCCATGCGCGGGAGGGCAGGCGAAGGCGTTGCTTTAGCGGCCCTCCGCTCGGTTGAAGACGCGGGGAAGAAACAGCGAAAACACCTCCACGCCGCGACCGCGTCTTCATCGCCTTTGGTGGCCCGCAGGGCCATGGCGGAGTGCCGGAATACGTCATACGTCACTGTACTTCCGGAAACAGTGTACCTGCCTTGCCCTGTCGATCCGAGGTTTCTGCCGCCAGTGACGTTCCCGTCAGGGACCGTCCGGTTGACACGGCGACAGCCGGCCGCAACCGTTCTGTTACACTGGCGGTTTGTTTCCCCAAGTCTCCCGAGCCGGCGAGTGGTTTCTTCGCTCCGGCGTCCAAACCCCCGATGGCGGCGTGGCCCGCTATTATCGTCTCGACCTGGCCCGCAACCACGCGGTCTCCACCGAGATCACCGGCTATTCCGCCAGCACGTTGGTCTTCCTCGATTCCCTGACCGCCGACCCGCGCTATCTCCCTCGCGCCCACGCGGCCGCACGATTCCTCACCCGTGCCTGGGATGCCGCATCGAGTTCCATGCCATTTGAGACCGCCCCCGCCGAATTCACCTACTTCTTCGATTGCGGCATCGTCGTGCGCGGTCTGCTCTCCGTCTGGCGAGCCACCGGCGACGCCACGTTCCTCGATTGCGCCCGCGCGGTGGGCGACTCCATGGCGCGCGATTTCGCCGCTCCAGACGGCAAGTTTCACCCCTTCCTCACACTTCCCGGTAAGCGCCCGCTCGATCGCGATCCGCTCCGTTGGTCGCAATCGCCCGGCTGTTACCAACTGAAAGCCGGCATGGCCTGGTGGGACCTTTGGGAGGTCACCGGCGACACCCGCTACCGCCGGCTTTACGAAAGCCTCCTGCGGGATTCGCTCGCTATCTGTTCCGATTTTCTGCCCGGTCACACCGATCGCCGCAAAGTGGTGGACCGCCTGCACGCCTTCCTCTACTTCCTGGAAGGCCTGTTGCCGCGCGCCGCGGACGCGGTGTGTGGCACGGCGCTGTGCGAGGGCATCCGGCGCGTGGCCGGTTATCTGCGCGAGCTTGCCCCGGAATTCGAGCGCTCCGATGTATACGCCCAATTGCTGCGCGTGCGCTTGTATGCCGATTGGGCCGGCGCCGTCCCGCTGGATCGCGACGCCGCCCAGTGGGAGACCGAAAGACTGCAAGAGTTCGCGGCGGCGTCGGATGACCCGCGCATCGACGGCGGCTTCTATTTCGGCCGCACCGCCGGAACTTGGGAGCCTTGCATCAATCCCGTTTCGACGGCCTTCGCGCTGCAAGCTCTGGCGCTCCGGACCGGTACCGGGCAGGCGCACCGCAATCTGTTGATCTGACCTTGAGAGAACCTCTCCAATTCGCCCTGTGGCACACTGCCGCGCGCATCGCCGGTTGGCTCCGCCGTCCCGCGATCCGCCGATTGCCCGCCTCCGCCACCGAACCCGCCGCGCCCTCGGGAATCTCCGTCGTGATCCCTTCGCGCAACGGACGCTCCCTGCTGGCAGCCCAACTGCCCGGCATCGCGCGGGAACTCGCTCCGCCCTCCGAAGCGATCGTGGTTGACAACGGTTCCGCCGACTCCACCGCCGAATGGCTGGCTGCCGAATGGCCGCAAGTGGAAGTGGAAGTTTCCGCCGAGCCGCTCTCCTTTGCCGCCGCCGTCAACCGCGGCATCGCGCGCGCCCGCTATTCGCATGTCTGTCTGTTAAACAACGACATGCTGCTGGAACCGGGCTTCTTCACGGCGTTGCTTCGCGCCTTCGACAGAGTGCCCGGGCTATTTTGCTCCACCGCCCAGATCCGTTTCCCCGCGGGAGTCCGTCGCGAAGAGACCGGCAAGGCGGTAATGGCGCAAGATCGTCCCGACGACTTTCCCGTGCGCTGCGACGAGCCCCTCGCGGGCGAAGACCTAACCTGGGTCCTCTACGGTAGCGGCGGCTGTTCGCTC
>Ga0182018_10002136_pt1 | contig 20510 bp, 13 predicted proteins | sample 812P2MmetaG_FD_120490 | JGI IMG/M metagenome (GOLD analysis project Ga0182018, IMG submission 120490) | Permafrost microbial communities from Stordalen Mire, Sweden - 812P2M metaG | ecosystem: Environmental > Terrestrial > Soil > Wetlands > Permafrost | place: Sweden: Stordalen | collected...
TATGCTCGGCAACCCTCCTCGGTCGAAAATCGCTCCTCGAACTCCTGGATGGTTCGCGGGTAATCCTCCACAGCCCAAATCTACAGGTTGGGGTCGGGTGAGTCAAGGAGATACCCAGTTGAAGCCATTCGCCTGTTCGATGCCGCCGTTGAAGAGGGCAAAGACGCCACCGAACAGAAGTGGGGACGAGAGTACTAAACAATGCCCACAGCCACACAGCTTTACAGATTGACGGAAGACGTCATCGCCGACGAATATGCAAAGGCGATATTCGAAGACTTGAAGCGGCTGCTGCAGGCTAAGCAGCCAGGCCACTGCCAGCGTCTCGACTACCTGCCGCGTCCCGTCATGGATCGGCTGGGCCAGCGCCTTTCGCAGGACGCCGATTTGGTCACGAAGAAGGTCATCGCGCGCGTTCTGTCCGACAAGCCTGGCAACACGCTTGAGCCATGGGAAACGACGGGCACCGGTGCGGTAGCGCTTCGGGAGGAAGCCACCTACGGCAAGATCCGGGTATTCTGCGCCTTGTTCCCGGCTGGCATCCGGCTCGCTGAGGAAGACTCGCTCAACATCGCCACCTTCAAGACCGACGACGCGGAGAGCTTCAACGTGTCCAAGTGTCTGGAGCGGCATCTCCTGGGGCGGGTGAACCTGCTGCCGCAAGACGAGCGGAGCCTGCTGATGCAGGTGCTGAACTCCGACGCGGTTCGGACGCGGCCAGTCCACCAACGGTTCCGATACGTCCTCGCTGTGCTGGGTCAGCGGGAAGCGAGCCAGCAGCCGGTGAATTGGGAGGTGGCTGGCGCTTATCTGTACGAACTGAATCTGATCCCCGACTTCGATCTGAAGAGCGGGTCCTTGAATGTCCAGGTGGCGCGGAACCACGAATGCGTCAAAGTGCTCCTGGGCGGCGATAAGACCCTCGGCCAGAATCTGGAGGATCTTGCCGAAAAGCACAGCCTTCAGGATGAGGGCATCCGGAAAAACCTGGCCGTCTACCTCGCCGACCGGAACACATTGAAACCCGAAGCGTGGCTGCCGGACATCTGCCACGACGACGAGTGGCGCGACAAGTTGTCCTTCGAGAGCTGGAGGTTCGCCACACCCACCACCGGCGTCCACATCACGCTGAAGCCCCTGCAGGACCCCAAGAAGCCGACCAAAGTGGTCAAGGGCATCGAATTCAAACAGGGTGTCCTCACGAATGATGGCAAGACTCCAATCGAAATCAAGTGGGATCTTGCCCCGAAAGACAACAAGGATGTTTCGGGCTTTCGCATTTATCTGCTGCGCGCGACCGAGGAAGGCAACGAAATTGACGTCATCGCCCCGCAAACGGCAACGGCGAAGCGAAAGTCCTTCAAGGTTCCCGTCAGCGACAACAACCTGGAAGCGGACGAAAAATGCGTCGCACGCATTCGAATCCAGGTGCTCGGCAAGAATGGCACGCCAATCCAGGGCGCGCAGGACGACAGTGAGGAGTTCTGGATTGAAACCGGCGTCATAACCACGCCGCCACCACCGGAGAAGGGACGCCGCCTCAGGCACCTCGACGAGCTCACGTTTCGATCTACGTACAAGACCGGCAAGGAATTCGAGATCCGTCATCGCGGCTGGGACGCGGCGCGGGAAAACGTCTTCAGTGTTCGGCTGAATGACAACACCCGAGGCGACCTGGTTCTCAACCCGCTCCTGAAGGCTTTGGAACGGAAGATCTTGGAGAATCCGAACACGTTGGGCGTCTACCAGGCAAATGTGGTGAACCGCCGGCGGGCCGACTTGGAGCATTTCGAGGTGGTGCAGCTCTCGCAGCCGGTGAACCAGGCTGCAAACGCGTTCTATCAGGCCCGGTCGAAGTTTTTCGCAATCATTCGCGACGCAGAGGAGGGCACGGGCGTCATCGAGGTCGTCGATCTTCACGAACACTCGAACGAAGTTATCGAGTATGTCAATGCCTATCTGGAATTGCTCGGCAACCTTCGGCAGCAGGTAGAAGGTGCGGCCGGCCCCGGCGGAATCAACAATGTGCTGCACGACTACGGGCAGGTCATGCGGATCGACACGGCGCTGATGACAGTCGGATCGTCCGATGACCCCATGGAGGTTCTGCTGCTGGCGCCGACCCATCCCCTGCGGGTCCTGTGGCTCTATCAGTACCAGAGCTACGTCCGCGCGTGGATACAGCAGATGACGGGAAAGGACCCGGATGCAATCAAACTGCTCATTGCGGAAGACAGTATTGACAAAATCATCGATCTGAACATCCCGAATGCCATCTCGTGGACGCATGGCCGCGCATTCGTTAACACCGACAATCTCGACCTCTTCTGGAGCGTCTTGCCGAACGCGAGTATTCCAGATCTCCGGACGGCCGTCAGCGCAACTCTCCAGGCCATCGGCGCGGGGCGTAAAGAGGTTGTCATTTCAACCGTGTCGCCCACCCAACTCGCCGATAAGATGCGGCGGTACCTCTGCCATCACCCCTACGTCCGCACGCTGAAAATCAACGTCATCAATCCCGGCGATGCCTCGGTGCTGCTCGAAGCCATCGTACGTTTGATCGAGGACGAGCTGTACCGAAACATCAACTTCGACATCAAGTTCTTCACGCCACCGGGCACGAAGAACCACCTCGTGGCCGGCGCGTTCGACGACTTGATGGAGTTCCGGGATGATCGCGACTACTCCGCCGGCGGTGACATCTCCGAAGAAGAAGAACACCTGCTCCAGCCGAATGCGAATCCGTTGTTCCCGAAGCTGATTTACGCGAAGCACAGCATGGATGACTTGCTGGCTGACAAAAGCAGCCGCTTCGAATCTCACCTGACATTGGTGATCGACTATTTCGGCACGAGCGTTGCCACGCGCCCTCACAGCGGGCCACCCGACAGCTCGGCGCTTCATAACCTGATGTCCGAGTACGTCACCGACTACACCCCAGGTAAGACCACCGCAACGTGGTCAAGGCTGGTATGCCCAAATCAATGCCCGCCGCTGGTGAGCGACGGCAACACGGAACGCCTGTTCGAAGTCCAGGACGTTTTGTCGCGACTGGCGTCGTGCTTCCACGATTGGGGCAAGAGCCTGGACAAGCGGGTTACGATCCAGCTTGAATTGACGGACGAGCATGGCAAGAACCACCTGAAGATGCTTCGGAAGGCGCACTTAACTTCAGACTGGGTCTTCACCATCGACCGCAACTTCGGAATCGAGTATTACGACGATCCCACCGCCGGCCCGGCTGGTGAATCGGGGGGGTACTTGATCGACTACACGCCGGAGTTTCTGGATGCGATCTCACACCGACTGATCATCTCGACTTACCATCAACATGAGATTGAGAGCATCCTGAAGCGCGGCTTTGCAAAGCTGCTTGAGACTGAAGACCGGGAAGCGCCGGCCCTCGATTCTTATCAGGTCGGCCGCATCCTGCAGGTTTTGAAATCTGTTTCCGGCAAGCTGGCGCTCAAACTGATCAACAACCCGAGTCAGGCGCAAGAAGTGATCGGGCTGGCGCTGACTCGCTTGCACCTGGAGCGCGAGGCGCGGCTCACCGGCGGCGTGCTCATTCCGGTCGACAGCCACATCCAACTGTTCCACCAGACGCCGAAGGAGTTGGAAAACAGCGAGCTTACGCTGAAGAGAACCGATCTTATCCTGGCACGCTTTGAGGGCATGAAGCTGAAGTTGGATCTGATCGAAGTCAAGAACTACAAATACACGAGTCCGCAGAAGCTGCTGGAGCTTCAGGCGGCCATCCGCGACAAGAACAAGAACACGGAGGCCCACTTCAGAGCGCACTTCCTGGGCGGCCCCGGCCTCCGGCGCCTCGACGCGGATATCAAGAATAAAGAACTGGCGAACATCCTGGCGTTCTACTTCGACCGGGCGAATCGGTACAAGCTCTTTGCCCCTGGAGATTCGCCAGGTTTGTCGCAGGCAGCGGCAGACCAGTTCCGCCACTCCCTGGAAGCGGTCGAGGCGGGTGTTTGCGAGGCTTCGTTCCGCTATTACGGCTACATCTTCAATTCCAGTTCTTTGAAGGAAGAAGAGCAGATTTCGTTCCAGCACAATCAGGTCCTGGTTGTCGGTAGGCCGGGCATCGCTGGACTCCTCGATGTGATGCTGGATCAGAACGGGGACGAACCGGGACCGGAGGAACCCGGGCCGGAAGAGCCTGGCCCTGGAGGAACACCCCCAAGTAGTGGTCCGGCACCGAAGTCTCCGCAGCCAGGGGCGGGTGGAGTTCCACCGTCGGGAGCGAGCCTCGTGTCTCCTTCCGCGATTGGGGAGACGAAGCCCGCTTCGACTCCCCCGGTCGGGGCCCATTCGTCGGCGGTCGCCGCAGTTGCTCCCGCGCCGGCTCAGGATGAGCTCAACATCTATCTTGGGACGAATACGGTAACTGGGAAGGCGGCCTACTGGAACCCTTACATTACGAAGCCCAGAAAACTGAGCAATCAGCACGTGCTCGTGGTAGGCAAGAGCGGCGCGGGCAAGAGTGAGACCACGAAGGCATTGGTTTGGGAGCTTAGCCGCCACGGCATTCCGAGCATCATCTTCGATTACCAGGGTGAGTACGCAGCGGGCGGCTTTTTTGATGTCGTGAAGCCCCAGGTGTTCGACGTTATGAAGGGACTGCCGATCAACCCCTTTGAACTTCCGGTCGATCCGCTTACGGGGAAGAAACGTCCCTACATCGAAATGGTCTTCAGGCTCTCGGACACTCTGAATAGCGTGTTCTCCGGGTCCGGAGATATTCAGATGGGTACGCTTCGCGAGGCGATTGACTTCTGCTATCAGCAACACGGCTTTGATCGCGATAATGCTGAATCTTGGGAAAATGAGCCGCCCACGCTGGAGATGCTGGAAGCCGTCCTGGGGCAGATGGCTGCCGACCGCGGCTCGCAAGTGAAGAACCTTCAGGTGCGGCTGCAGCCGCTGTTCAAGAGCGGTATCTTCCGTAAGAACAAGGCAGAATTCCAGTTCGAGGACCTGTTCAAGAAAACAACAGTCATTCTCCTCACTGCGGGTATCAAGGACCTGATGCTGGCGGCCAGTCGCTTCATCCTGGAAAAGGTTTACGCTGCAATGCTGATGGCCGGCGTCTCCAAGAAGCTCAGGGTTATGGCGGTTGTCGATGAAGCGCACAAACTCTGCGGCGACGAGACGGTCACCGCGCTGATCAAAGAGGCCCGGAAATATGGTTTGGGCGTGATCCTCTCGTCCCAGGAGACGCGGGACTTCCACCGGTCCGTCTTCGCCAACACAGGAACGCTGGTCGGGCTGGCCCTTGAGGAAGAAGATGCCGGCGTGATGTCCAAGTACATGGGGCTCACCGATAAGATCGAGCAGACGCAAGCAAAGGAGATGCTCCTCTATCAGGCCAACGGGCAGGCCCTGGTCCGTTCACAGCACTTCCTGCCATACGCGCAGGTGCAGATTTTGTCATTTGAGGATCGGCTGCAGAAATTCCATCAGGAGGCGGAAGGTACGCACTAAGCAGCGGTTCGGCCCACAACTCGCGGACTCTTGCCTGCATCGCACGCTCATTCCTCCTGTCAGCAGACGCTTCCTATCGGTCGGAGGAAGCCGCCAACGGAAGGCGCGCAGGAACGAAAGGAACGCATGTTAGATACGACGCAGGGCAAACGCGACTTTGGCGATCCCGAACTGGAAGAGCAGGTGGAAGCGATAGTGCGTGACCAGCTTCGCGCATTGGAACAACCTTCCGCTTGGGATCTGCTGGCCCGCATCGAGGAACACGTCGGATGGGCGGGACGCTGGTCGGCGGAAGCTGTGCTCACTCGAATTGCACAGGATACTTCGCTGACCCGTGGCGCGCGCGAGTACCTCCGCTCACTATTACTCTCGGGGGACCTGGAGGAAGCGCTTCGCGGTACAGGTGCGCCAAAACGGGAAGTGGAGTCAGGCATTGATTCGCTTCTTCGGCAGAGTGCCGCGTACCGCGGCTCAAAGGAATTCCAGGACATGGTTGGCTTCATGGGCAGCTTTCGGGACTACGCTCCGTTCAACAATATGCTGGTCCGGATTCAGAACCCCAGTTGCGGCTTCTATGCCACCGAGACCGATTGGGCACGTCGGTTTGAAAGGCGCATTAGGGAAGATGCGCGGCCCATGCTGATCCTCGCACCAATGCATCCGGTCATGCTTGTCTATGACCTGGACCAGACCGATGGCAAAGAACTGCCGGCGGAACTCAGCAGGTTCGCTCGATTCGAGGGGGAGTCGTTTAACCCGGACTGGCTTCATCGCACCGTCGAGAACGCCAAGATCCGTGATCGCATCCGGATCGACTTCAAGACCCTATCTTCGACCAACGCCGGCTTTGCCACCCTAGCCCGCGGCGATGCAGACTCCAAGATGCGGATTGCCATCCATGAAAAACTGGACGACCGGAGCCGCTACGGGGTGATCTGCCACGAACTCGCTCACATTTATCTTGGGCATCTGGGTACCGACAAGGACTATTGGTGGCCCAGTCGAACAGGACTGAACAAGAGGACGGTGGAGATTGAGGCAGAGGCGGTGGCGTTTATTGCCACCACGCGAGCCGGCCTGACGGGATCGAGTGCGGCTTACGTGTCGCGCTATCTGCCGGAAGGGAAGATCCCCTCCTCCGTCTCCCTCAACCTGGTCGCGAAGGTGGCGGGCCGTATTGAGGAGATGGGTAGAAGAAAGCTGGAGCCCAGACGCCAGCGTCGAAATGAAGGTCCTCCAGACAAAACCTAACTCCGTCAATCTGGATCTGATCGCCTGGAACTGCTGGCAGTGCACCGGAGTTTGATCGTACACCATGGCCTGGCGCACTCAACCCTCCTGTCAACAAACGCGACCTGTCAACCGGAGAAACCGGAGAATTCGCAAGTGGAAACGTGGGGTTCGGCCGCAACCCTGGGGGTTGAGCTTGCACCCCCGCGATGCCTCTCTTCCAACCGGAGAGAATGCGCGGCGTGGAAAAACCTGCGGAATGTTGCGGATACGGACGAGGAAGACGCGGGGCGCTGCTGTCAACAAAACCGCCACTCGGAGTTGGGGCAGAAATGTAGTGGCTCCCCGGCATGGATTCGAACCACGATTCACGGCTCCAAAGGCCGCTGTCCTACCATTAGACGACCGGGGAATGGCTGGCGACTACTTCGTCCAGTGTAGCGTCAGCGAACGCTCTCCCGCAACGTCGGCATCACGCCGATTTCCCCGCTTCCATGAAACTCCGCAAATCGCCGGGGTTCACTTCCGGCAATCCCGGCGCCACATGGAACAACTTGCCTTCGAGCATCCACCGCTCCAGTTGGTCCACCAAGCCAAACAAATGGTCGAACGAATCGACAATGAACAGCAACGGCTGGTAATGGTCGATCTCCGCGCCTTGATTGATCACCCATTCCAGTTGCAGCGGATAGCGCTGCACTTCGTCCGATTCAATCGCGTGCCGCAGCTCGCCATACGAACTCAGCAACCCACTGCCGTAAGCGCAGAGGCCGTCCCGCCCGCGCATCAGACCGAACTCCACCGTGAACCAGAAGAAGCGCGACAGCGCGCGGATTATGCTGGTCAAACGGCGCGCGCGCTCGGCTTCGTCGGCGATGCCGGCCGTCATCCGGGCCGCCGTGTGGGCGCAATCTCCGAAGCGCACCAGCGTATCGGCAAAGGCCCGGCTGGTGTGCATGGGAACGTGGCCGGCGAGGTCGTGAAAAATGTCCGGCTCGGGCAGATAATCCATCCGGTCGGCGGGACGGATCGTGATGGTGGTGGGGAATTCGCGTCGGCGCAGGCAATCGAAAAACAGGAAGCCCGGAACATAACCGCTCACCGCTTTTGCCTGGAATCCGGTCAGCGGCTGCAACCGCCGATTGATCTCGGCGAGGCGCGGGATGCGGTCGGCCGGCAGTTGCAGCGCTTGCACGCCCTGGCGGAAATGGTCGTTGGCGTAACGGTCCCAACGGGGTTGGATGCGCGCGTAGAGCTTTCTCCAGGCATCCTGGTTTTCCTCCGAATATTGCTCGTAGGCTTGCTCGATGTACAGTTCGCCGCGCGAACGGGCTTCTTCCACGAAAGGCGCGCGACCGGTGGTCAGCCCCAAAGCAGACACCGTCGATGGCATAAACCCTCCTCGAACCCGGTTCCTGATTTGACACTATCAAATCCGACAACCTCTCGCAAGTGGTGCTGTCAGGTGGAGCGGTCTCCGCATGGTTGGCCCAATACCACCAGCACGGTGGATCGCAACCGCAAACCCGCCAGCACGTCCTTATTTTTCATATACTTGGATCTGGCAAGCAATTTGCACAGCAGGAGACATATGCCACGCGGTAAGTGGCGCAAAGAGGAGGAAACATGAAAACGAAATTGATCGTCCTGGCGTTATTGGCCGCGAGCAGCCTGTTGGCGCAACCGCGCTTCTATGTGGGCGCCCGTTTCGGCTATCGCGCACCGGCTCCGGTGGCCGTGTACGCCGCTCCGCCCGCGCCGCTGGCCGCCTACGTGGCTCCGAGTCCCGGCCCGGGCTACACATTTGTGGCCGGCAATTGGTATCCCGCCGGAGCGCGTTATCAGTGGCGTGCGGGCTACTGGACGCGTCCCGCGTTTGCCGGCGCTTACTGGAGCGCCCCGCACTACGCCAGCGGCCGCTACTATCGCGGATACTGGCGCCGGTAGGTAGGAAGCAGTTTCGCCTGGCGGGGCCGGCCGCGCGCCTTGGCCGCTCCGCCAGTAGTCCCCACTTATAGCTCGAAAGGCCTACCGGATCCTGCACCACTCGGCGTCATTTGGTTCCTGCCGCGGGCGTGGATCAGCGCCCGTCGCCCCTTGTGCTACCCCCTGACGCGGGCAACATCGGTGGCCGTGAAATCGCTACCTTTGAACAACAAGGGTTCGCCGGACCACCGCGCCAGAGCATACGACGCGCAGTCTCCAAAGTTGAGTCCCGCTGCGTGACGGCCCTTACCAAAGCGCCGAAAGGCCGAACGGGCCACGAGGAGCTGTTCTTGATCGAAAACCACGGTTTCAATCGAAGCCCTTTGCAAAAACAGGTCGAGGTCGGAGCCGGCGTCCTCACCCCTTCGCCCCTCCAAAACCATTGCCGCTTCGAGCACTGAAACCGCCGAGATCAGACGGCGGGACGATTGCTCGATCAGCGACACGAACTCGGTCCTCTCAGCCTCATCCTGCAGTACGGCAAGCACCGCGGATGTGTCCAGGGTCATCGCGCCGGCACTCCCGATTCGTCGTAACCGAGGATCTCATCGGCGCTAAGCGGCGATACTACCGGCCGTTTCGCGCAGCGCAACGCGATCGCATTGAGCTCGTCGGCCAGGGAACGTCCCGAGCGGGCGCGGCGGAGCCGGTCGTACCTCTCCGCTACCGCAGTCCGAACGGCCTCGGTCAGCGTTTCCCCAGTGAGTTCCGCCAGCTTGCGGGCGAGAAATTCAACTTGGTCGTTCTTGATGCTGATCGGCATGGATATTCTACCTTTAATGAATTATATCATGAAAGGTAGAAATTACGGTTCAGGACGAAATCCATGGTGCCTTCTCCCTCCCGACGCGCACCACCGCACATCGACGGGACAAATCGGCGTTACTGCGCTTCGGAACCGGTACCCGCGAGGACGGCGAAGCGAAAGCAATACGGCCCCGAAAGTCCGGGCGAAGGCGCTGGGGGCTATCCGAGAAGGGCAAGAACGCCCTTTCGCCTTGGCGGGGCCACCCCCTTATAGCTCGAAAGAGCTACCAGACCCTGCCCCGCCCACGTCATTCGGTTCCCGCCGCGTTTCGCATATCATAGTAGATACGCGCCTCCGATATCGCCTGGGACGCGCCCTAACCTGCATGTGGATAGTCCGATTAGCTTTACGACGCCCCTACACCTTCGTAGTGGTGGCACTCCTGATCGCCATTCTGGGCGTCAGCGCCATCGTCACCATGCCGGTGGACATCTTTCCTTACATCGATATCCCGGTGGTCAGCGTGGTCTGGACCTACGGCGGACTTTCGCCCGAAGAGATGGAAAAGCGCATGGTCACCATCTTTGAACGGGCCATGACCACCACCGTCAACGATATCGAACACATCGAGTCGCAGTCCTATACTGGCGTCTCCGTGATTCGCGTGTATTTTCAACCTAAGGCCAAAGTGGAGTTGGCCTTGTCGCAGGTAACCGCCATCGCGCAAACGCTGCTGCGCATTTTCCCGCCGGGCACCACGCCACCCAACATTATCAAGTACGACGCCTCCAGCGTCCCCATTCTGCAATTGGGCCTGGAGAGCACGACCCTGAGCGAGCAGGAACTGTACGACCTGGGGCAGAACTTCATTCGTACCCCGCTGGCCACCATCCAGGGCGCCGCCGTGCCTTCGCCCTACGGCGGCAAATACCGCGAGGTCATGGTCGATCTCAATCCGGAGCTGCTCTTTTCCCGCGGGCTGACCCCCATCGACGTTTCCAACGCGCTCAGCAACCAGAACCTGATCCTGCCCGCCGGAAACGCCAAATTCGGCGACAAGGACTACCTGGTACAGGTCAATAGCAGCCCTCGCGTCCTGAGCGAGATGAATAACATGCCGGTCAAGGTGGTGAACGGCGCCACCGTTTACCTCGGGGACGTGGCCCAGGTTCACGACGGCTATGCCGTGCAGACCAACATTGTGCGCACCAACGGCACGCGCGGCGCGCTGCTTACGGTGCTGCGCAACGGGCAGGCTTCCACGCTGGCGGTGGTAAACAACGTCAAGCGGGCCCTGCCGCGTATTATGGCCGGGCTTCCACCGGCTCTGCATGTACGCCAGTTATTCGACCAATCCCTATTCGTGCGGGCCGCCATCAATGGCGTGGTCCGCGAGGCCGTCATCGCAGCGTGTCTCACCGGCTTCATGATTCTGGTGTTCCTGGGAAGCTGGCGCAGCACGGTTATAGTTTGCATCTCGATACCTCTGTCCATCCTGGTATCGCTGATCGTGCTGAATATGACCGGCCAGACCATCAACGTGATGACGCTGGGCGGTATGGCGCTCGCGGTCGGCATCCTGGTAGACGACGCCACGGTGGAAATCGAAAACACCCACCGCAACATGGCTATGAAGAAGCCGCTGGTGCGCGCGGTGCTCGATGGCGCGCAGCAAATCGCCGCGCCGGCCTTCGTCTCCACGCTGTGCATCTGTATCGTGTTCGTCCCCGTGCTACTGCTGGTGGGCGCCGCCAAATATCTTTTCACGCCGCTCGCCATGGCCGTGGTTTACGCCATGATGGCTTCCTACCTGCTATCGCGCACCCTCATTCCCACCATGGTGCATTACATGTTGCGGCCGGAAGTAAAGCTCTATGCCCAGGGCGAGCACGGTGAGACCGCCGGCGGGAAAGGCCTCATCTGGAAAGCGCATTATATCTTCAACCGGCGATTCGAATTGATGCGCGCATCCTACACCTCCCTGCTGCATTGGTCGCTCGATCACCGCGGGCCGGTGCTGGCCTGCTTCGGGCTGTTCGTGGCCGGGTCCCTGACGCTGGCCATGTTCATCGGCCGCGACTTCTTCCCAACGGTGGATTCCGGCCAGATGCGCCTGCACGCGCGGGCGCCTTCCGGAACCCGCGTGGAGCGGACCGAAATAATTTTCGCCGATATCGAACGCGAGATCCGCAACATCATTCCGCCCAAGGAAATCGACACCATCATCGACAACATCGGCATTCCCAACAGCAGCTACAACCTGGCATTCGGCGACAGCCCCACCATAGGGCCGGGTGATGGCGACATTCTCATCTCCCTCAATCCCGAATATCACGGGCCTACGGCGGAATATACCGCGCGGTTGCGCAAGCGTCTGCACGAGAAATTCCCCGATGTCACGGTCTTCTTCGAAGCCGCCAACATCACCAACCAGATTCTGAACTTCGGACTGCCGGCCCCCATCGACGTCCAGGTGGTGGGGCGCAATGCCGACGCCAATTATAAGATCGCGGACAAACTGCGGTCGCAGATCGCCGCCATTCCCGGGGCCGCCGACGTGCATATCCACCAAGTGATCGACTACCCCGAAATCCGCATCAACGTGGACCGCAGCAAAGCCGGCATGGTGGGGCTCACGCAAAAAGACGTGACCAACAGCATGCTGATTTCACTCTCCGGCAGCGCCCAGGTAGCGCCCACCCAGTGGCTCGATTGGAGCACCGGAGTCAGTTACTTTGTGGCCGTGCAGACGCCGCAATACCGCATGAACTCCGTCGCCGAATTGATGAGCACGCCGGTCGCTCCGGGCGCCGCTTTCACTTCCTCCACACCCACTTCGCTGGCCGGAACGTCCAACGCCGGAGACGCCGGGGTGAGCGGCGGACCGAACCAGGCATCCCAGGCATACGGCAATCCAGGCGCTGCCGCCGGAGGTCCGCAACTGCTGTCCAATATGGCCGAGCTCACGCGCGGCGTCGCCCCGGAGATCATAAATCACTACAACGTGCAGCCGGTTTACGATGTCTTCGCCAACGTGTCCGGCCGGGATCTGGGCGGCGTCGGCTCGGCGGTCGAAAAACTAGTGGCGCAAGCTCAAGAAAAGCTGCCCCGCGGCACCACCATCGACATGCGGGGACAGGTCAGCACCATGGAGAGTTCGTTTTACCGCCTGGGCCTGGGGATGATCTTCGCCGTCGTCCTGGTGTACCTGATTATGGCCGTCAACTTCCAGTCCTGGCTGGACCCGTTTATCATTCTCATGGCGCTGCCCGGAGCGCTGGCCGGCATTGTCTGGATTCTGTTCCTCACCCAGACCACCTTCAGCGTGCCGTCCCTGATGGGTTCCATCATGTGTATCGGCGTGGCCACCGCCAACAGCATTCTGATGGTGGTCTTCGCCAACGACCAGCGGGAGGAAGGCATGGACGCGCGCTCCGCCGCGCTGTCCGCCGGACACACCCGCATCCGCCCCGTGATCATGACCGCCAGCGCTATGATTATCGGTATGCTCCCCATGGCCCTCGGCCTGGGCGAGGGCGGCGAACAGAATGCCCCTCTGGGCCGCGCCGTCATCGGAGGCCTCGTCATGGCCACCATCACCACACTGTTTGTGGTCCCTCTGGTTTACAGTCTGCTGCGCACCAAACCGCCGGTGGATTACGAACGGAGAATTGTGGAGGAAGAACACGAGTACTTGCGGGACGAGATGCTGCTCGGTGAGGATTTGCAATGAACGATATTAATACCAACGAACAGCAGTTACGTTCGGAAATCGAAGATCTCAAGCGCCAGTTAGCCAACAGCCGGAACGCCGCCCGTGAGGCCCCGAACAAAGCCCCAACCTCGCGCACGGCGGTGGTGGTGGTCCTGCTGCTGATCTGCCTGGTGTTGGCCGGATATTACCTCGGCTATCTTCCGCGCCAGAAGCGCGAGCTGGCCCTGGCCGCCGAATCGAAGACCGACGGCGAAGCCCTGGCGCTAGTCACGGTGTCGCCGGTGAAGCGCGCCGGCGCCACCAGCAGCCTGGTGCTGCCCGGCAATATTCAGGCGGTCACCGAGGCGCCGGTGCTGGCGCGCGCCAGCGGCTACATCAAAACGCGCTCCGCCGATATCGGCGACCGCGTGAAAGAGGGGCAAGTTCTGGCGGAGATCGAAGCTCCGGAACTGGACCAGCAAATCCGCCAGGCGCATGCCGCCATCGATCAGGCCCAGAGCACCATCGAGCAGTCCCAGGCCGCCTTGCAGCAGGGCCAATCCAACGAGGGGCTGGCCAAGATCACCGCCGAACGCGAACAGAAGCTCTTCGACCGCAACGTGGTCTCGCGCCAGGATAACGACACCGCGCAGATGCAATACGCCGCCCAGCAGTCCAATGTGCAGGCCCTCGGCAAGGCCGTATCCGCGGCCCGCAACAGCGCTTCCGCCTTCCAGGCCAACCTGGCGCGCCTCAACGACCTGAAAAATTACCTCACCGTGCGCGCCCCCTTTGCGGGCGTCATCACCGTGCGCAATATCGATGTCGGCGCGCTGGTCAACGAAGGCAGCACACTGCTCTATCGCATCGCCCAGACCGACCGCCTCCGCACCTATCTCAACGTCCCGCAGGCCGACGCCGGCAACGTGCGCGTGGGACAACACGCCTCGCTCACCGTCCCCGACCTGGGCGGGCGCAAATTCTCCGGCCTGGTCACCCGCACTTCCAACGCGCTCGACCCGGCCAGCCGTACGCTGTTGGCCGAAGTGCAAGTGGACAACGCCAACGGCGCGCTCATGCCCGGCATGTACAGCGAGGTGGATCTGGCGGTGCCGCGCAAAGACCCGCCCTTGATCATCCCCGGCGACACCCTGGTGGTGCGCAGCGACGGGCCGCAGGTTGCCGTGGTGGGCTCCGACGGTGTGGTGCACTTCAAGCTCATTCACCTGGGCCGCGATTTCGGCGACCGCCTGGAAGTGTTGGACGGCCTCGAAGAAGGGCAGATGTTGGCCGTCAACCCCGGCGACACCGTTCGCGAAGGCGTCCGCATCAAGCCCATGGCCGCCGCGGAAAAGGCCGCCCCAAAACGGTAGTCAGCCCATTGAGCTAGCCCATGAACAACTCGATCTTCGACCGCGGGCGCGCCAGCCACGCTGAGGAGCCGTTCGCGGCAACCGCTCCCTCTGGTCGCGGCTCGGTATCGGCGTCTTGCGTTTCCGAGCCGCGACCAAAGGAAGCGGTTATTTCTTGACAAGCACTAAGCTGGCGGAGCCGGTGAAATGACGCACATGAACAACTCGATCTTCCTACGCGGGCGCGCCCGCCGGGCCTTCGCCGCTGTCCTGGCCGCATCCCTCGGTGTCACTCCGCTTTTCGCGCAGAATCAGGTCCAAGCCAGGTTGCCCCGCACCAGCCCTCCGGTGAACCTGCGGAACTCCGCGCGGGTCCACGAATTGATGCGCGCCGGCAGCCTGTATCTCTCGCTGCAGGATGCCCTGGCCCTGGCCATCGAAAACAACCTGGACATCGAACTGGAGCGATACCTGTTGCCCCAGGCCGATGCCGAACTGCTGCGCTCGCAAGGCGGAGGCACCCTGCGCGGCCTGAATTTCACCCTGGCGGAAGTACCCACCGGAGTGGGCGGACCGCTCAGCCCGGTGGTCACCGGCGCGGCCGTCGCGGGGCGCGCCACCACCGGCTCCTCGGTTGCCACCAGCGCCACCGAACTGGGCGTGCTCGGCGCGCCGCAGGATAATCTCTCGGTGCAAGGCACTATCGGGCAATCGAACGGAAGCGTGGTCCCGTCGTTCGACCCATCGGTTGTGGGATTGTTGAACTTCACCCATCAGACCACCCCGCAGACCGCCTTCCAGTCCTACGACACCAACGCCCTGGTGACCAACACCACCACCGCCAACGCCGGCGTTTCCACCGGCTTCTCCACTGGCGCCACGGCCTCTTTCAACTTCAACAACAACCACACCAACTGGAACTCCCTCAGCTCCGGTTTCAATCCGTTCAATGGCTCCACGCTGGGGGTCACGGTCACCCAGCCGCTGCTGCGCGGTTTCGGCGCCGCGCTCAATCGTCGCTTCATCCGCATCGCCGGAAACGAGCGCAAGATCACCAGCCTCCTGTTCCGGCAGCAGCTCATCAACACCATCTACGGCGTGGTCCGTCTCTATACCGATTTTGTGGCGCTTTACGAGGATGAAAAGGTCAAGCAGGAGACGCTCACACTGGCCGAACAGTTGTTGAAAGACACCCAGGCGCAGGTGGAGATCGGCACTCTGGCGCGCGTGGAACTGACCCGCGCCAATGCGCAGGTGGCTTCCGCGCGCCTCGACGTGATCAACGCCCGCGGCCTGCGCGAAGAAGAAGAGGCCATCGTGAAAACCGTGCTCACCCGCGGCAACGACGACCCCGAGCTGCGCAACGCGCCCGTGATCCCCACCGATACCCTGTCCATTCCCGAGCAGGAAGACGTCCGCCCCATCCAGGACCTGGTGACCGACGCCCTGGGCAACCGCCCCGACCTTGCCCAGGCGCAACTGCAAATCGAGAACTCGGAGATCGGTCTGGCGGGATCCCGCAACGCCACCCTGCCCGAGGTGGACCTGGTCGGGGTGATGCAGAACAACGGCCTAGCCGGCACCACCAGTCCGACACTCCCCAACCCCTATCCCGGCTACAGCGGAGGATATGGCACTGCGCTGGAAGAAGTGTTGGCGCGCAATTACCCCACCTACGGCGTCGGCGTGCAGGTCACCTTGCCCATCCATAACCGCGTCGCCGAAGCCGACTTGGCGCGCGACGAATTGCAGGTGAAGCAGTCGCAAATCCGCCTGGCGCAGTTGCAGAACCAAGCCCGCCTGGAAGTGGAAGACGCGCTCATCTCCATGCGCCGCTCGCGGGCATCGTATCAGGCGGCGGTGGAAGCGCGGCAGTTGCAGCAGGAGTCGCTAGAGGCCGAGCAGGCGAAGTTCGAAATCGGCTCCTCCACGGCCTTCTTCGTGATTCAGTACCAGAGCCTGGTGGCGCAAGCCAAGTCCACCGAGGTGGCCGCGCAGAGTTCCTACGTGAAGGCGCGGGCCGCGCTCGAGCGCGCCACCGGCACGATTCTCGACCAGAACCACATTTCGTTCGATAACGCCGTAAAAGGTAAGATGTGAGAGTTGATGACTTCTCTCTCCCGGCGTTTCCGCCGCCGGCGCATGCAACGCTTCGTGCGTGAGTGCCACATTACCGCGGATACCCGGATCCTCGATATCGGCGGCACTCCCGACAACTGGGAACTCGCTCCCGTCCAGCCCCGTCTGGTGTTGTTGAACATGCCGCGCGCCCGCGCCGATCTGGCCGGCGCCGCTCAATGGGTAGCCGGCGATGGCCGCTGCCTGCCGTTCCGCGATGCCGCCTTCGACGTAGTGTTCAGCAACTCCGTGATCGAGCACGTGGGCGACGCCGCCAGCCAGCAGCGTTTCGCCCGCGAAGTGGCGCGTGTGGGCCGCGCTTTTTGGGTGCAGACGCCCAATCGCTGGTTCCCCGTGGAGCAACATCTGCTCACGCCGTTCGTGCACTGGCTGCCCCAGCGCTGGCAGCGCGCCATCCTGCGCCGCGGCACCGTCTGGAGCGCGCTGGCGCGTCCCACGCCCGATCGCCGCGATTTCTATATCGAGCACTTTCTGCGCGACATCCGCCTGCTGAGCTACCGCGAAGTGCAGTCGCTATTTCCCGGTGCGCGCATCATTCGGGAGCGATTTCTGGGGATCACGAAATCGCTGATCGCGTGTAGGGCGAGCACGGAAATGCGGGATTGACCGCGCGGTCAAATGTGGCGCAGGGACCTTCAATTCCCAGCCGGCCCAGAAGCCGCCGGGAATTTCGAGTGCCACTCGATCGCCAGTGCGACACGCCACGGCAAACTCTCCAGTTCGATCTTTGGCTGGCCAGCTTCCGGGAAACCGTTTTTCTGCCTGACCTGAACCACCACTTGTCCGCGTCGACTATACGTTCATCCGAAAAACGGCAGTTGAGCCTCAGCACGGTCGGCAAGTCCGCGACCTGTCTGGAGTTTCAACTGCCGCGGAGTTCACCCAATGGGTGACAACTGCCTTTGCTGCAAACACTTGCGGCTGAAGGAGAAGACTATTCCGGCGGCGTCTCAACCGCCGTTTTTAGGTTCCTGTGAGTTGCCGCTGACGGCTACCCGCCTGGAACAGACGATCGGATTGCGTTTTGCCGATTACTGGCCGACTCCATCGGCGGAGTGCCTGGCGAGCGAATGGTCCGAATATCCCGCATCGGCGGTTGGCCGAAGAACCGGCTGTATTCGCGGCTGAATTGACTGGCGCTTTCGTATCCGACCTCAAAGGCCGCGCTTGCCGCGTCCAGACCATCCATGAGCATGCGTCCCCGCGCCGCCTGCAACCGAAGCTGTTTCTGATACTGAAGAGGACTCATGGCGGTCAGCACCCGGAAACGATGGTGCAGCGTGGACACGCCCATGCCCGCGATTTCCGCCAGATCTTCCACCCGCAGTGGCTTCGCATAGTTCGCCCGCATCCAGGCGATCGCCTTTGCCGTCCGGTGGCTCTGCTCTCCCAACGTTGCAATCGCTCGGAGGCGTGTTCCCTCCGCACCACGAAGGATTCGGTAGATGATCTCGCGTTGAATCAGGCCACTCAGAAAGGGAATGTCCCGCGGCGTGTGCAGCAGGTCCACCAGCCGGCAGCATGCGCTGAGGAATTCCACCGTGGTCTCACCGGTCGCCATGCCAGGACTGTCATACGGCGCCTCAGCCACCTCAATCTCCCCCCGGCTGAGAAGCTCCCGGACCACCGGCATCTCGAGTTGGAGCGACATCGCCAGGCAGGGCATCTCTTCACTTGCCTCGATCACCCGGCTAACGACCGGCAAATCGACCGACGTCAGCAGGAATCGCGACGCATCGTAGATGAAGATGTTTCGGCCGAGTTCTACTCGTTTTCGCCCTTGGGCGATCACGGTCACGCTCGGCTGGTAAGTCATGGAGCAGGGAGCGGTGCGGGCGGTCCGTCGCACGAGCGGTCCGTTACCTGTTTCTCTGCCGAGCCCATGAACAAGGCAATCTTGCGAGCCAGCTCCGCCCGCCATTCGTGTGCCAAATCTCTTAACCGAGACGCCTGTACACCGCGGTTGTTCATGGTACGGTTTCGTTCTCCTCTACCTTAGGATAGCTGCCGGCACTGTGCGTGGATCAACTTGGCAAGAGGAATAGGCAATAAATCGGAAGGATCGGGGTACCGCTTCCACGGCTCTCGACCCTAGACTGGAGATGAGGGAAACGAAGGAGAAACAAATGCAGAAGCGCAAACTTGCAAACAGTGGCCTTGAAGTCTCGGCTCTCGGACTCGGCTGTATGGGAATGAGCTTTTCTTACGGTCCGCCGAAAGACAAGCGGGAGATGACCGCTCTACTGCGGGCGGCCGTGGAACGCGGCATCACATTCTTCGATACTGCCGAGGTCTACGGCCCGTTCTTGAACGAAGAACTCGTGGGCGAAGCTCTCGCTCCCTTCCGCGACCGGGTGACGATCGCCACCAAATTCGGGTTCGACCTCAACCCTGACTTCGATCCCCGCGGGATGAAGGGCGCGCCGGGCCTGAACAGCAGACCAGAGCACATCAAGCAAGCCGTCGAGGGGTCGCTCAAACGGCTCAAGGTGAATGTCATCGACTTGCTCTATCAGCATCGGGTTGACCCGAACGTGCCTATCGAAGATGTAGCAGGAGCCGTGAAGGATCTGATTCAGGAAGGCAAAGTCAAGCACTTCGGCCTCTCCGAAGCAGGAGTGCAAACCATCCGTCGCGCGCACTCAGTCCAACCGCTCACTGCGCTCCAGAGCGAATACTCGCTGTGGACGAGGACTCCCGAAAGGGAAGTCATACCGACCCTGGAGGAACTCGGAATCGGGTTCGTCCCGTACAGTCCTTTGGGCAAGGGCTTCCTCACGGGCAAGATCGACGAGAATGCGAAGTTCGACAGTTCCGACTTCCGCAGCACCCTGCCTCGCTTCACTCCGGATGCTCTCAAGGCGAATCAGACCCTCATTGATTTACTCGGCGGTATCGCGGTACAAAAGAAGGCGACGCCGGCTCAGATCGCGCTCGCGTGGCTGCTGGCCCAGAAGCCGTGGATTGTACCCATACCAGGCACCACAAAGCTGCATCGCTTGGATGAAAACATCGGAGCACTCTCAGTTGAACTCACGCCCGGCGATCTGCGAGACATCCATGTCGCCGCATCCAAGATCACTGTGCAAGGGGCTCGGTACCCCGAAAGGCTGGAGCAGATGACTGGCCGCTGAGCGGCCACGCGAAGGAGTTCGAGAAATGGACATCAAGAGAATTGGCTCCCAGCCTTCCGCGAAGGGACCTTCCGAGTGGTTCACCGGCACGGTACGAATCGATCCGCTTTTTCAGGCGCCTGACCCGGCGCTTGTTCAAGGCGCCAGCGTCACTTTCGAGCCGTGCGCCCGGACGGCATGGCACACCCACCCGCTGGGCCAGACGTTGATCGTGACGGCCGGTTTCGGCCGGGCACAGTGTTGGGGCGGACCAATCGAGGAAATTCGACCGGGTGATGTGGTCTGGTTCCCGCCGGGTGAGAAGCATTGGCATGGAGCCACACCAACCACGGCGATGACGCACATCGCCATTCAGGAGAAACTCGACGGCAAGGTTGTCGATTGGATGGAGCAGGTTACCGATGAGCAATACAAGGCATGACTCAGTAAGAAATTGGCCGACCCCGCCGCCAGCGCGACAATCGCCGCTTACCTCCATGTCGATCGCCTGTCAAGATCCAACCGAACAGCACCTATGGAACTTGTGGCCGAATCACCCGCCGGCCGCAAGTTCGGCAGTGCGCCGTCAACTTGACGTCTAACTAACTATAGCCAAGGGCTGGCGGTAGAGTAGGGCACAGGCGCGTTGCGCTATCGCACGTTTCCTGCGCCCCCTCATCGAACTGGACGTGCGGATTTCCCGCATCCAGCTCTCCGACCATCTTCTTCCGGCGGCGTGCGCCGCA
>Ga0182018_10002137_pt1 | contig 20508 bp, 19 predicted proteins | sample 812P2MmetaG_FD_120490 | JGI IMG/M metagenome (GOLD analysis project Ga0182018, IMG submission 120490) | Permafrost microbial communities from Stordalen Mire, Sweden - 812P2M metaG | ecosystem: Environmental > Terrestrial > Soil > Wetlands > Permafrost | place: Sweden: Stordalen | collected...
GAGAAGGAGACCGGCCATCTCAAAGAGTTCGCCGGCCGCTTGCAGGAAGTGGAGAACAACCTGCCGATCGAGGCGCGCTACCGCAATCCCAAGCTGGGTGCGGCCGCGCCCATCCGCGTGGTGAACGAAGTTCTGGCCGCCGGCGACGGAGCCCACGGCGTGCGCACAGCGGCGTTCAATCTGCCCAACGACGAGCGCGTGGTGCAGGAGAAGGGCAGCAAGCGCGTCATGCTGAAGAACATTCAGGAGGCCAAGTTCGACAGCATCCTGGTGCCCATCGCCGCGCGCGTCCTGCCGCAGAAAGACAAGGAAGACCTCAGCTTCGACTATTTCTTCATGCACATTCTGGCGCACGAGCTCAGCCACGGCATCGGGCCGCACCAGATCCACGTCAACGGCCGCGATACCTCGCCGCGCCAGGAATTGAAGGAGCTCTACAGCGCAATCGAAGAGGCCAAGGCTGACGTCACCGGCCTGTTCATGATGCAATACCTCTTCGACCACGGCATGGCGCACGGTCCCGCCGCCGAGCGCCAGCTGTACACCACTTTCCTGGCGTCGGCGTTCCGGTCGGTACGTTTCGGGCTGACCGAAGCTCACGGCAAAGGCATGGCATTACAGTTCAACTACCTGGCCGACAAGGGCGCGTTCGTGGCGGATCCTGACGGCACGTTCACGGTCGACATGGCCAAGATTAAAGACGCGGTTCGCGACTTGTGCCACGACCTGATGACCCTCGAAGCCCAGGGCGATTACGCCGCCGCCAAGCACATGCTCGATACACTGGGCGTGATCCGCCCGGACATGCAGCACGCGCTCGACGGCCTTAAAGCCCTGCCGACCGACATCGACCCGGTCAATGAATAGTCTGACCGGCGGCGAGAGGCTTGCGGACCGCCTCTTCGAAGCCTTTCACCAGATGGATCGCCAGCCGGTCGAAGAAGCGGCCTAAGCGCCGGTCCAATTCGCCTTCCGCGTACAACTCGACAGTGCTGTTGGAAATCATGTGTTCCTGGGCGAGGTCGAGCATTTTCTCGTGCAGCCGCGACATCCCGCGGAAAGCTTCGTGAAGAGGAATACCCTATGGAAGCAGAGCCGCCCGAGGCGCTCATAACGCTCGGTCAGGCCGCGCGCGTCGATTGCCGATGGGTTCGCAGCGGAGTTGCGCTGCAACGCGATCGATGATTTGGTCCCCATTGATTTCGATCGAATGGACAAGTCTGGTTGATAACATTTCGCATCCCTTACTTCTATGGGTAGCGCCGGCCCCGGTGGGGCAGCCTGATTTGATATGCTTTCGGCGTTACCGAACACTGGAGGGGGCACTGGGACGCATGATGCGACGGGCCAGGTTTGCAGTAGCCGGAATCATAGCGCTGGCATGGGCGTTGGCGCAGCAGCGCGGAGGCTCCGGACCGGCTTTCCAGGCAACGCCGGAAGATCTGGCGCAGATCGGCGCCAAGAGTCAACAGATCGAAGCGCTCGTCGAACAGGTCAAGGCGAAGCACACAGACCCCGATCTGATCGGCGACGTCGAAGTCTACGCCAAGGCCGGCCGTTTCCTGCAGGAATTTCCGGAACTCATTAACAACCAGAACGCCGTCGACCACGCCATGGCGGTCCTCGACCGCGGCATCGAGCGCGCCAATCAGTTACTAGCGGGCAATGCGCCGTGGAATACCGGAAAGAAACAAATCCACGCCTACTATGCGGCCCTGGACGGTTCCGTGCAACCGTACGCCGTCACGCTGCCCGACAATTACGACCCGGACAAACCCGCGCGTCTCTACGTTTGGCTGCATGGCCGCCAGAACAACACCACCGAAAGCGAATTCATCTTCGCGCAGCAGAATTTCCGTCCTGGCAATCCTCCGGTGGTCGATGTGGGACAGATTCAGGTGGATCTGTTCGGCCGCATCAACGGCCTGGGCTGGCATTTCGGCGGCGAGGCCGATGTCTTCGAGGGCATCGCCGCCATGCAAAGGCGCTTCAAGATCGACGACAAGCGCATCATCCTCCGCGGCTTCTCGCAGGGTGGCGAGGGCGCGTGGCATATCGCGCTCCATCATCCCGACCGGTTCGCGGCGGCGGAAATCGGGGCCGGCACATGGTCGCGCCGCGCGCAGATGCCGGGGATCGAGCCGTACCAACTGGCGGCGCTGAAGATCTGGGAAAACATGGAAGAGTGGGCGCTGAATGCCTACAATATGCCGCTCGCCGCGCACGATGGCGACCACGACACGCAGCCCAATGCCATCCCCGTGCTTCCTCCGGGAACACCCAATCGCGGCCAGTTGGAGAGCTCGCTGCATGCCAAGGCGCAGATCGAGAAAGAGGGCTTCAAGGCCGAGGGCGAGCCCGATTTCCTCCACATGGCGGGCACGCCCGATATCTTTCTGATCTCGGTCGACACCGGCCACGGTACGAGTCCGCTGGTGCGGCAGCGTCTCGACGCGTTTCTCAAGGAGTGGGGTGACAAAGGGCAAACTTCGCCCGACCACATCAAGTTCGTCACTTACACTACGCGTTACAACCGCGACTTCTGGATCACAGTGGACCAGCTCGGCAAGCACTACGAACGCGCCGACGTCGATGCCGTCCGCAGCCAAGGCGGGGCCGCTTACACCATTCAAACTCACAACGTGGATCGCCTGGTGCTGCGCGAAACGGAGCATGCGAAAAGCATGAAGATCGAAGGCATGGAGGTGAAAGTGAAGCCGGGCGTGGAGATCGCGCTCGCGAAAGCGGGCGGGGCGTGGAAAGTCGATCCTGTGCGCAAGACGATCGCCCTCCACAAGGTGCACGGACTCCAGGGCCCGATCGACGATGCGTTCTTGGATCCGTTCCTGCTGGTGCGGCCCACCGGCACTCCCTGGAACAATGCCGTCAACCAGCAGGCGCTGCGCACGCTGGCGCATTTCCGGAAACAGTGGGGAAAATATTTCCGCGGCCATCCTTTAGTGAAAGACGACAAGGATGTGACCGTCGCCGACATGTCGAAATATCACATAGTGCTGTTCGGCGACCCCGGCAGCAATCGAGTGATGGCGAAAGTAATGGCCAAACTGCCGGTACAGTGGACCAAAGAAAGTGTGACCCTCGCGGGAAAGAGCTATCCCGCCAACGAGAACTTCCCGGCGATGATCTATCCCAATCCCCTGGTGTACGGCAAGTACGTAGTGCTGAACACCGGCCTGACAATTCCCGATTCGGAATACAACGCCGACTACGGGATGCCGCGCTGGGGCGACTACGCCATCGTGAAAGTGAAAGACGCTGCCGACATGCCGGATCTGGTGACCGCGGGCCTGTTCGATGAACAGTGGCGGATCGAGAAGTAGCTGTTTCTGTCTTATCTCTGCGGCCTCTGCGTCTCTGCGAGAGATTCTTTTCTCACAGCGTCGCAGAGGCCACCGAGAAGAAAAGACGGGCGTCCCCAGCGATCTCAGTTACTTCGCCGTCACCCAGCTGTAAATCCGCAGTCGGCCGGCCAGATCCGCATGCCTTTTTCTTAGTCTTATCTCTGTGTCCTCTGCGCCTCTGCGGCAGATTCTTTCTTTTCTCACTCGACTGACGCCAACTATTTCCCCGTCACCCAGCCGTGAATCCGCAGCCAGTCGGCCAGCCGCCCCGGCCAGCTCGATAGGACAGGATCGTTTTGCGCAAGGCCAACGCCGTGAGGTCCCCGTTCGTAAATATGCATCTCCGCCGGGACGCCGGCCTTACGCAGGGCGGAGTAGAACATCACGGCGTTCTCTACCGGAACAGTGGCGTCCGTGGTGGTATGAAACAGGAAGGTCGGCGGCGTCTCCTTGGTCACCTGCAATTCGTTGGAGAGAAGCTCCACCAACTGAGGATCGGGATTCTCGCCCAGCAGATTTTTCTTCGATCCCGCGTGCGCGAACGTTCCGAACGAGATGACGGGGTAACACAGCACCATAAAGTCGGGCCGGCTGCTCATGCGCTCGATGGGGTCCTCAGCGCCGGGGTTGCCGGTGTCGAAGTGCGTTCCCGCGGTGGATGCCAGATGTCCGCCGGCGGAGAATCCCATGATGCCAATCCAGCCGGGCTGCAATCCGTATTCGGCGGCGCGCGATCGCACCATCCGGATAGCCCTCTGCGCGTCACCCAATTCGATGGGATGGTGGTACCCCGGTCCAAGCCGGTACTTGAGCACGAAGGCGGACACGCCCAAGGTATTGAGCCATTTCGCCACCGCATACCCTTCCTTGTCCATGGAGAGATTCTGGTACCCTCCGCCCGGGCACACGACGATCGCCGCACCCGACCCGCTGCCCTTGGGCACAACGAACGGTGTGAGCGACGGTTGATCCTCCGGCTGGCTGCCGAGCGCGCCTGGAGCGCCCGAAGGCCAGAGCAATTCGGCTTGGGGTGGTTGCGCCAGCAGAGCGCCGGAGGCCAGACCAAGGGCCAACAAGATCCGCGGAAACGTCATGGTCTAAGCTTGGCGCAAGCGGCCCGCTGTTTCAAGCCCGCTATACTGGCTGACGGAGGGAACATGAAGCAGTGCCATCACCTACAAGAGAGTCCGCGCGTGAAACCGCGCGCCAAAGGATGCGAGGAATGTCTCAAGATGGGCGACACCTGGGTGCATCTGCGCGCCTGCCTGGAATGCGGCCACGTCGGCTGCTGCGATTCCTCCAAGAATAAGCACGCCACCAAGCACTTTCATGCCACCAAGCACCCCGTGATGCAGTCCATTCAACCGGGTGAAGACTGGATCTGGTGCTACGTGGATCAAGCGGTTTTCGAGTAACCTAGCGGCGGAACAGCGCCTCGAAAAGTCGTACGAGAAGCCCAATCAGCACCTGCCCGACGAGCAGCGCCGTCATGATTGCCGCTTCACGCTTGAAGGTAAACCGCATCGCTCAATCTACTCGCACGTCGCCTTTACCCCATACCGTTTGCCGCCCTACGCCCACCCAGCGCGCGGCCCGCAACCACGGGAGAAATTCCGCCAGTTCGCCTTCGTACTCGGCAGAGCCCGTGAAACCTCCCAGCGGATGCACCTGGCCGGTACGGCCGGATTTTCGCTCTACCTTCTCCCAACGGACATCGCAGTGGCTCATGCGCACGTTCGCCGCGCGTTCGCCCATTCCACGGAAATCGATTTCCAGCGGACCGGGACCGTATAATGCCCGCAGGGTGCTGAGGCGATCGCGCAGCCGGGCAAACAAAATCGCAAATTCCGGGCGCGGGGCGATGACTCCAGCGCTTTTCAGCTCGGTCGGACTCAAGAAACGAACCCGAACGCGCCCCACGGCCTCCTGGTGCGGATCCAGATCGAGCGCCAGCGGTTCGCCGCCGCCCACCGGCTCCGCGCGGTCATCGAGATCCACCTGCTCCGCGCGTTCGAGGCTGGCGCGGCCGTGTCCGGGTCCGATTCCTTGATCTCCAAACTGCGCGAAAGCCTCATGAAAGTATGCCAGCACGGCCGGCCGGCGGTCGAAAATGTGGATATCGAAGCAAAACTCTTCGCCTTCCGGCACGGTTCGGCCGTCCAGGGTATCGGTACGGAGGATGAACGGCCGCGGCCAGTCGCCCAGTCCGCTGGGAGCCCGTCCAAGGTCGCTCCCCGGTTCGAACAGGCGGGCATAAGCCGCCGGCGATGCGGTATCGCGCAGAATCCGCCCCAAAGCGCCGCGAATCACATTGCCGCTTTTGCCGGCGGGAAAGTGGACCCGTCCCAGCGCGCGGAAGTGGAATCGAAAGCGAAAGAACTCGAATTTGGTCTTCAAATTCCGCCCTAATCTCCTGCTATAATGGTAGGGCATTTGACTCTTGTTTTCCGCTTCGTGACAGATTTGTGAGGGGGCTGCGTGAGTCCATCCGCACCCCCTCTTCTTGTTTTCGGGGGCTGGGGCGGGAGGTCGGATGCATTTCAGTAAAGAAGGAATATAGGCAGATGAAAGAAAAAGGCACAGTGAAGTGGTTTAACGCAGCCAAGGGCTACGGTTTTATTCAGAGAGAGAACGGAGAAGATGTCTTCGTCCACTTCTCGGCGATTCAGACGCAGGGCTACCGCAGCCTGGATGAAGGCGCTCGGGTGGAATTTGAGGTGACGAAAGGGCCCAAGGGCCTGCAGGCGACCAACGTCACTGCGGCCTAATGTTCAGCGGGCCGGCCGGGATTCGCTCCGGCCGGTCCGCCGTCCGACCCTTGGAGGGATATGAGTAAAGAGGACAGCATAGAAGTTACCGGTACGGTTTTGGAGAAATTCCCCAGCGGCCTGTTCAGCGTTCAATTGGAACACCAACGCGTGGTGCTGGCTCATTTGGCTGGCAGGCTCCGCCGCAATCGCATCCGCGTTCTGGCGGGCGACAAAGTCACTTTAGAGCTCTCCCCCTACGATCTCACCAAAGGCAGAATTACGTTCCGTCATCGATAACCTCTCCGATAGTCCTGAAATATTGCGATTTGGTACTGAATTGGTTAAAGAATTCACTTCCCCCGCAGCCCACTCCTTGTGATAATCAGGGAATAATCGGCTATGCCGTTCACAGCCAGGTAAATTTTTTTTGCTCGACCGTTTTCATGCGGCTAAGCTGTTGTGTTTGTGTGTAGAAGGTGCACCTCATGAAAGAGCCGGACAACCCCGAAATGCGTCGCCGTCCGCGGGCCAAGAGCACGTCCGCCGGTATAATCAAAGCAGAGTACGGGATGGAAAAACCAAAGAATTCCTCGAACCGGGCCAAGAAGGCGTCCGTGGATCCGGTTGAGGATCTGACCGCCGTTCTATCGCAGCGAGTTGTGGGCCAACCCAACGCCACCCGGGTGATTGTTCCATACATTCAGATGTATCAGGCGGGTCTGGCGCCGGAAGGCCGGCCAGTCGGTGTGTTCCTGTTATTGGGACCGACGGGCACGGGCAAAACCAAGACGGTGGAAGCACTTGCGGAAGTGCTGCACGGCAGCGAGAAGAACGTCCTCAAAGTGGACTGCGGCGAATTCCAGATGGAGCATGAGGTCGCCAAGCTGATTGGCGCACCCCCGGGATATCTGGGCCATCGCGAAACCCAGCCCATGCTCACCCAGCAGAAGCTCAACGCCGTTACCAGTGAAAAGTGCAACCTTTCGCTGGTGCTCTTCGATGAAATCGAAAAGGCCGCGCCCTCCATGACGCGCCTCCTTCTCGGCGTTCTCGACAAGGGCGTGCTGCGTCTGGGCGACAACTCGTCGGTGAATTTCGAGAAAAGCCTCGTTTTTCTTACCAGTAATCTGGGCGCCCGCGAAATGCTGCGCGAGATCAATCCCGATTTCGGTTTCCAATCCGGACAAAAAATCAGCGAGCGTGGCGATCTCACCGGCAAGCTCCAGAGCATCGGGCTGGTGGCAGTGCGCAAACGCTTCTCGCCCGAGTTCGTCAACCGCATCGACTGCATCATCACCTATCAGCCGCTCTCCCCCGAAGCCCTCTCGGCAATTCTGGATCACCACATTACCGACCTGCAAAATCATGTGAATACGCGTCTCGGCAACCGGTCGTTCATGCTGGAGGTTCCGTTCGAAGCGCGCCAATTCCTCCTCCAGAAGGGGACCAGCTCGGAGTACGGGGCGCGCGAGTTGAACCGCACCATCCATCGCTATCTCACCCAACCTCTGGCCACGTTAGTAGCGACCAACCAGGTGAACCCGGGCGCCCGCGTGCGGGTGGACGTGGCCGATCCGCCCGAAAAGCTGGCGATGCGCACGACGGAATCGCAAGCCGCGCCGGCGCCCGCCAACCCCACCGTCATGCTGGTGGACGACAATCGCGACCTGCTGCATTTCCTCGAACGGCTGATGGCGGATGCCGGCTGGACGCTGCTGACGGCGGAGTCCGCCACCGAAGCCAAGAGATTGGCTTTGATCCACAAACCCAATGCGGCCCTGCTCGATTACATGCTGCCCGACGGTAACGGCGTGGAACTCGGCGTGGAGTTCCTGCAAGCCGTGCCGCAGATGCTGGTGATCGTGATGACCGGCACCATCCTGCCGCCGGAAGAAGAAGCGCTCTGCGAAGAACACAACTTCCCGGTGCTGCGAAAGCCGTTCCTGGCTTCCGACGTCATGAATCAGATTCGCAGCCGGCTGGCTCCCATCGGCGCGGTCCGCGGGTAAACACGGTGCCGCGGGTTCTGGTGATCCATCGGAAACCCGCCATCGCCGCCGAACGCGCGCGGCGGCTCTGCTCCGAAGGATTGGACGCCACCGCGTACCCCACGCTTGGACCTTCGTCATTCCGCGAGATTCGCGCCAATCTGCCCGACGTCATCCTGATCGATCTGACCGAGCTCCCATCTTATGGACGCGCCATGGCCATCCTTCTGAGGGAGCAGAAGGCCACGCGAAATATTCCGCTGGTATTTCTGAAGGGCGATCCCGAGAAGGCAGCGCGCGTTCGCGAAGTCCTGCCCGACGCGGTATTCGCCACCTGGCCAAACGCCGCGCCCGTGATCCTGCGCACCATCGAGCGCGCGCCCGCTGAGGCGGCCGCTCCCAACGTGGCGGGTATCCCGCTGGCGAAAAAACTGCGCATCGGCGAGGGCTCGGTCGTGGCGATTCTGGAGGCTCCCGAGAACATCGGCGAGATTCTCGGCCCGCTGCCCAAGGGCGCCCGGCTGGAGAAAAAACTGAACGAAGCCAATTTGGCCCTGTTCTTCGTGACGTCCGCAGCCGCACTCGGGCGCGCGCTGCCGCGATTGGCCGCTCAAATGATCCCCGGCCGCACGCTTTGGATCTGCTGGCCCAAGCGGACTTCCTCGGGGCCATGCGACCTGACGCTGACGTCCATCCGCGCGATGGTATCGCTTTACGATATGGTGGACAGCAAAATCTGCGCGATCGATGCAATCTGGTCCGGCACTGCGATCACGAAGAGGCGTCGGCGCTCGGCCACGACGTAAAACTGTCAACTCCGCCACCAGGAGCAGTCAGGAACGGTGGAATTGGGCCGCTTGCGGGACGTTAGGAGTAGAACCAGTTCACGTTTCCGGCGGGTCGGGCATCCGGAAAATGGCGGCCGAGGAGACGGCCGGCTCCAAGCTCTTCTGCGGATGGATCCCGAGAGTGCGAGCGTTGTAAAAGTGGCGGCACCCTGTTGTTGCTTGTGGCCGTCTCTCATGTCGACGATTCGCAGGGGAAGGCGGCCGCCGACGCCGAGTGGCGCCTTCAGAGCGCCCGAGAAGTCAGAGAATATGGACTTGCGTGGCCGGAAGTCACGTCAAAACCTGTTTCAACGGCTCCCGGACGAGAGGCATGCCGGTGGTGCGGGCAGTAATTCCGCCTGCTATTTGGATGCAATATAGTTGCGGAACCATCCGCTCAACCACGGAACCCATCGTTCCAGCAGCCACATGACGCGAGCGTAGGCAGGAAACACGATGGTGTCGCGGTTCGAGCGGATTCCCCGCAAGATAGCTCGCGCCGCGGCCTCTGGTGGGATTGGTGGGGTGGCCTTTGAGAGGCTGGATATGTGCGCGGCAATCATGGGCGTGGCTACATTTCCCGGACAAACCACGGAAACACGGATGCCGAAACGTCGAGCCTCCGATCGGAGCGCGTGGGAAAAGCCGACCAGACCGTATTTGGTGGTGACGTATGGCAGGCAGAATGGAGCCGCGTTGAGCCCGCTAAGAGATGCGATATTCACAATGTGCCCGGAACCTTGTTTGAGCATCTGGCGATATATCGCCAACGATGCCAGTACCGCGCCCCGCAGATTAAGATCGAGAGAGCGGTCCCAGTCCTCCGGTGTGAACGTTTCCGCGGCGCCCCTGGCCAGGATGCCTGCGCAATTGATGAAGACGTCGATTCTGGAATATCTGCCCAGGCAAGCGCCGATCATCTCCGCTGTTGACAGATCATCTGCGAGGTCTGCGGCGATCGCGAAGGCGCCAATCTCGCGAGCCAGTTTATCGGCGGCCGAACCATTGAGGTCCGCAATGATAACTTGAGCAGATTGACTCGCCAATTCGCGGCATAGTGCCTCGCCAATGCCCGACGCTCCACCGGCGATCAAAACCACCTGGGATTGCATTATTGTGCTTTCTGATTGAAAACCGCAAGACCACCCTATTGCCTCGAAGTTTGACGGCTCAGGATCTTCCGCATCTTATCATCTATCAAACCATTGCTTCCCGAATAAAACCCGCGAATGGCTGTTTTTTCTCGTTGTGTATGCTCAACCAGGAGTTATCTAATGCTCGAACGCATAGGGCCCGCTGTATCGATGGGCGCTCTCCCTAGAGTTCATCCTTGGCGAAGTCCGGGGACCCCGTGGACGATTTCCTGACTTCGCGCGCCGGGGCCTCCTGCAACATCCGGCCGTTCCTGGAGCGGCGCCTCGCGCGCAGATTCCGTCGGACCATACTCAAAATTGATACGTTCTAACTCCGTCACCAGGGGCCGCTGGTGGACTTGCGTGTAGATTGCTCCCACATATTCCCCCAGAATGCCCATGAAAACCAGTTGGATTGAAGTCAGAAAGAAAATGCCGATAACCAGCGGAGCGATTCCTACGGAGAAGCGGCTCCAAAACAGCAGTTTATAGACGAAGTAGCCGAAACCCGCCAGAAACGAGAGGGCAGCTCCTGTGAAGCCCGCAAAAACCATCAGCCGCAGAGGCACTTTGGAGTGGCTAACGACGCCCAGCATTCCCAGGTCGTACAAAGTGTAGAAGTTGTTCTTAGTGATTCCGCGGCTCCGCGCGCCCTGATCGTAGTAGAGCAACTTGTGAGGCAGGCCAATCTCGGCGATCATGCCGCGGAAATAGGGATAGGGATCCCGATAAGAACGGACGATCTCGATCACCCGGCGGCCGTATAGGCCATACCCGGTAAAGTTTTCGAACGTCTTTACCGAAGAGAGCTGGCTGATCATCCGGTAATACCGTTTGCGGATGTAGAACATGAGCGGGTTTTCTTCGCTCGATCGCTTAATGGCCAGCACCATGGAGTAACCGTTCTCCCACTCGCGGATCATATCCGCCATCATTTCCGGCGGATCCTGGAGATCGGCTACGATCGTGATGATGGCGTCTCCACAGCTTTCAAACACCGCATGCATGGGTGAGCGGATGTGGCCGAAGTTTCGCGCATTCACAATTACTTTCACATTACGGTCGTGGCTGGCGATGGACCTCAGAATTGCGACCGTACGGTCGCTGGAACAGTTGTCGATGAAAATGTGCTCGTAATCGTACTGCGGGAATTCCTCCATCACTGCGCGGGTCCGCCGGTATAATTCTTCGACGTTGCCCTCCTCGTTGTAGCAAGGCGTCACAATACTGATCGTTTTGCGTGCCATATCGATTAAGCGCCGTTGAGGCGCCCTCCGGCCGGAGCGCCGTATAGCAGGATCAGGCGGTTCGGCAATCCCATGTTGTCGCGAATTTCGCGCTCGATCTCCCGCTGAAAGCCGCGCGATGAGATCAGAATCGGCTCGCCTCGGCCTTCTAACTCGCCCGGCGAAGCGACGCGGACGCCCCTCAGATGCTGGTCTTGGTAGTTGGGATTCGAATCCACGAAGAGCGCCACCCGCGATGCATCCAGACCTCCCGAGGCCAGCAGCCGCAATGTATGGGCGCCGACCCCCCAGACGATCATATGTTCCCCGGCCGCTATCGCATCGCGGACGACCCCGCGGATGCGTTCGTCCTCCGTGCGACAACCCTCGATGTACCGGCGCAAGCCGGACTCCGTTTTGGAGTCGTATTCCACCGGCGAACTTTCCGCCGCCCTTTCGAAGACCCCATAAGTGCACGGGCAACTCGCTTCGTGCAGCGGACGCACAGTGTGGCCGGTCTCCAGAACACGAAATCCGCGCGCACGCATCAGATTCGCCAGAGAAGTGGCGGAAAAGAAATTGATATGTTCGACGCTGAATTCCTGAAAGGGAGCGTCGAGCTGCGGTTCGTAACGGCTGGCGTCAGGGACTTCCAGAAAAACCCGGCCTCGTTCCGATAACAGGTCGTGAAAACGGTCCACCGTTCGGTCCAAATCGCGGAGATGTTCCATTACGCCAGTGAGAACCAGAAAGTCGTAACGGGGTTCAGGACAAGCAACCGTGAAAACCGTGCCTACAGTGCCCGCGACGCCAAAAAGCTCGGTCGCCGCGCGAATGCAGGCAGGGGAAGGATCCGAACCGGACAGGTTTTGAACTCCCCGTTCATGCAAAGCCCTGAGCAAGCCGCCGGACGCGCAGCCGATTTCGAATACGCGAGTGTCGCGGGATGGGATAAATCGCACGGCGATGTCCGCGATATCATGAAATCGCGGTTCCACCACGGCTGGTCCCGCGGAGCGAGGACCGCGGCTGTCGTACTTAGACAACTCGGTGTAGTAGCGATCGAAAACGGCCTGCTCCGGAATTCCATCGGCGAAGCCCGCGCCGCAATCCCCGCAGATGACGACGTCATATCCGTCGAGCAGGCGCGCCCCGGAGAGTTGCTCGAACCTCTGCCGATAGAGGAGGGTAGAGCGGCGCCCGCGGCAAACCGGACAAGACCGCGAAGCCTGCCGTTCGAAAGAAAGCTCCTGGATTACCGGCGAGCTAACCATCATGCGTGTTCTCCGTTGTGCCTATTCGCTGCACCCCGCGGTATGGGATCGCGCGATGCGGCGGAATGGCGTAACAAACCAGGTCCCACATCTCGCGGTCGTGCGGGCGGAGATGGAAGCGGTAGCCGCTGTTTTGGGAATGTATGAAGAGCGGGACCTTCCAGAGATGGTCCTGCCGGTGATAGCAGCAGATCGCCAGCACGGGAGATTCTTCGCGGAGAATACGCCTTGCGCCCGAGAGGGTATCCAATTCCGCGCCTTCGATGTCCATTTTCAAGTAGGTCGGACGGCAAGCCTCGATCGCTTCATCCAGCCTCACACAATCCACTTCTTCGTCACCCTCACCGATCGCCGATGCCGGACCGCCTTCGGCCACGAGTCGAACCTTCCCTTGAACAGCACCCGTGGCCGCGTGGCGCAAGAAAATCGCCGCGGAATTTCCCAACTTCTCGCGCAGGCGCGAGAAGTTGCGTGAATCCGGTTCGAATGCCACTATCGCGTTGTACCGGCCGCCGCACTCTTGCAGGAACAACTCAACCGTGTCGCCGTCGAACGCGCCGCAATCCACGAAAACTTCGTCCTCCGAGAGCGGGCAGAGGTCGGACGGGAAATAGATGCTGTGACCGGCCGGTTCCGGGAGGCCGTCGAAGTCGCCGAAAAGCCGCCAACGGATCTGGCTCAGATATTCTCTTCGCGACTCCTCGTCATCCCATAACTCGAAAGCGGCGCGAACCTCGCCGGCCTGCTGGTGCAATCTATGCGGCAGATCGAAACCGTAATGAGGCGCCAATTCTTCGGGATATTTCCAGTAGAGGGGAACAAAAGACACCACCCGCTCCGCTCCCAGGGCGCGGAATTGCACAATGCGGTCGCGCATGCGGTCCTTACCGAAAGCGCCCCATATGGTGATGACAAATACGGCGGACGATGCAAACCGCCCGGCCGCGTCTTGCGGAGACAGAACGGGCAGGCCGTCCACCATGCTTCCCCATCGAGCCGGATTGTTATCGGAGAATGCCACCGGTGTAATGCCGTGTTGACGCAGACCGGCAAGCGTGCGGCGGCCCAGGCCGCCCGCGCCGCAAAGTACGATATCGCCGGACGAGCCACGGATGATTTCATCGAACGCGTTCCGCTCCCTGATGCGGGCGCCCTCACCGCCCTCGGCCAACAAGACTTCCAGTTCATGCATCGAAGTGCAGCCTCTCCGGATCGATCGTCTGCTTGCGATCGAGGTACCAGCGATAGAGCGCGTGGATGGAGTCGTCCAGGGGACGAAATTGAAATCCCGGGAGTTCCTCCAGCAGGCGGCGATTATCGCCGCTGTACTCCTGGCCAAGACCGGGATCGCGCACCAGAACATCGAGTTTCTTTCCGGACGCGCATACCACCTTACGCCCCAGCGCGGCCAGATCTACCGCCCGCCCGGTGCAGACATTGTAGGCCCGATGACGCGGTTGGCTATCGAGGAACCAGCGGATCAGCTTGCCCAAATCCGCAACATCCAGGTAGTCGAAGCGGGCGTTCTGCTTGAGAGTTACGGGAAGGTCCCACATGGCGCGGCAGCAGGCGTTCGAAAGAAAGCGAATTTGCCAATCCTCGTGGGGGCCGAAGACCCCGAACAGCCGAAGCTCGAAGAGGTTGGCCGATTGCGCGATGTGGTGCGCGCATATGTATTTCGAGAAGGCGTAGGGGTCGGCCGGAACACGGCTGTCGAAACAGGTTTCCGAAATGCGCGCTACCGGTCCGCGGCGGTCATACACCGCTCCGGAACTGAGAAACAACAATTTGCCAAAGCTCCCGGAATTGCGCGCCAGATTGAAAAACATGCGGCAGTTGTCCTGCAACATTCCCGGCGGCGCACCGATCCTGCGGTTCGCCCGCACCGTCGCGGCGTGTACCACCGCATCGAATCGATGAAGCCGCAGACATTCTCGCACTGCGTCCGCGTCCAGCAGATTCAGTTCCGCCCGGGATGGCCCACAGACGTCGTACTGTGGGCACAGGCTCTCGGCCAAATTCCTGCCGAGGAAGCCTCCGGCGCCTGTGACGAGGACTTTCACCAGCAAGTCCTCCCGCCGTCGATCACCAGGTTCGAGCCGGTCATATAGGACGACGCGTCCGAACAGAGAAACAGAATCGCGCCTTGATATTCATCCACTCGCGCCATGCGGCCCAGAGGGATGAGTTGCGACAGCTTGGCGACGAATTCGCCCGGTTGACCGTTGGCGACTCCGCCCGGGGAGATGGCGTTCACGCGGACACCACGATCGGCCCAATACGTTGCCAGATAACGAGTCAACCCGATGAGCGCGGATTTCACAATGGAATAGGTGACCGGTTTGGCGGGCTGCAGGTGCTCCGGCAAACCGGGCTGCCGGTATATGCGCTGGTCCGGCGCAATGAGAGCCAAGTCGGAAGCCACATTGAGGATTACACCGCTACCGCGGCTGGCCATTTCCGCACCGAACACCTGCGCACACAGGAATGCACCGGTGAGCCCGACCTCGATATCGCGGTTCCACTGATCGAGAGGGAAGTTTTCAAAGCGAGCGAAGTTCACGTCGCCACGACTCTCCATCTTGGGATTATTCGCGGCATTATTGATGAGAATGTCGATACGCCCGAACCGTTCCAGCACGTCTCGCAGACATTGAGAAACCGAATCGGCGGAAGTAATATCGCATTGCAGCGCCAGCGCTTCGACCCCGAATTTGGCGCTTAACTGCTCGGCTTTTCGCCGTGCGCCGGGAGCCGCGACATCCACCAGCACGGGAATTCCACCAGCACCGGCGATAGCACGAGCATGTTGTTCGCCGAGCAGACCCCCGCCGCCCGTGATCACGGCCACGCGGCCCGTCAAGTCGAACAGGTTTGCGTTTTTCCGGTCACTGAGCAGCGAGGCTTGCATATACATCCGCGTCTTCCAGTTCGACGGTTCCCCGGCGCGCGATGGACTCCTTCGCCGCCAACGCCATCCGCAGGCTCCAGATGCCGTCGGCCAGATCGACTACCGGCTTGCGGCGGTTCTCCACACACTCCAGAAAATGACTCGTCTGATCGAGAAACAATTGATTGCGATCGAAGCCTTCCCAACGCTGCGTGTCCACTAGCGTTCCATCCGGCCCGTAGCGGACGAGTTCAAGCCCCGCGAGATTCATAACGCACTTGCCGGCATCGCCGATCACTTCGCACTCACGGCTGGCTGGGCGCTGGAGATAATCCTGCTGGAGGTGCACTGGCAAGGAGCGTCCCTCGACATGGCACTCCATCAGTGTGCTCGCGACGTCTTCTACGTCGATTTCCAGACTGCTGTGATGGCCGCCCAGCGAAAACAGACGCCGCGGCGCCCCGAACAAAGAGTAGAGGTAATCGAACTCGTGAATCTGTGAAAGAACTACTCCACCGCCGAGCGAGGCCCGGGACGCGTACATCTTGCGGTAGTCCTCATATGGATGCCAGCCCGGCAGGTATTCGCCGACAGTGGCGCGCACCGCCAAAAGCCGTCCCAATACACCTGATTTCACGGTCTCCGACAGCGCACGAAGGGCAGGATGAAAGCGCAATTGGTACCCGACCATGGCGATCAAGCGGCGGGTGGTCACTTCTTCCATGAGTTCCGCGACACCCTCCAGGCTGTTCGAGAGGGGTTTTTCCAGAAAAAGATCGCAACCGGCGCGTGCGCAGGTTAGCGCGGCGGGAATGTGCAGACTGCTGGGGTTGGCGATGAAAGCGATGCCGGGGGATTCCGCGAGCGCGGACTCAAGCGCGTCGAACGCGCGAATTCCGTATTCCTGCTCCACGTCCCGTGTTCGATCGGCTTGCAAAGTGGGCGTGACCATGTGGGAGAGACGCCGTACACGGTAAGCCAGGATTTCAACCGAGTCCCCCAACAGCGCGCGCAGGTTACGTACGTGGCGCTGCCCAATTCCGCCCAGGCCGACTATCAGGATTTTCATCGCGGACTCCCGGAGAACGCCGATTTAGCGTGCTCCAGTTGCTGCTGCAGATACTCGCGGTTGGCGCGCGCCCAGGCGATCTCTTCGCCGTCCGTCGATCGCGCCACTTGTAGCACACAGTCACCTGTGTAATTGAGATCGGCCAGGCCCGACAGCAGTGCGGAGATATCGGCATCGCCGCTGCCAAGCGGCACGGTAGAGCCGCCGCGAACGCGATCCTTAATGTGGACGCTGCCGATGCGCGGGCCGTATTCCGCCAACTCCTGCCGGACGTCGTAGCCCAGCGACGAGCTGTTACCGGAATCGTAGTTGGCTTTCAGCATGGGGTGAGGAATCGCGGCCAGCAGTTCCGCGAAGCGAACGGGCGCCAGCGACGTTTCGAGGTGGAGTTCTACACGGCATGCCGACGCATAGGGGAGCACACCGGACAGCAGGCGTGTGACGCGATCGGCCTGTTCGACGGTGCGGATCTGCGAAGCGTCCACGAACGGCAGAACGATACGGCCGATCCCAGCTATGCGACAGCGCTCCATCAACCACACCAGCCGCTCGCGAAGCTCCGCGAATTCCAAGGTATCGGCCGTCAGGAACGGCCGGTCCATGAAGTAATCGGCACAAAGCGAGACCACTGCAATTCCATGCCGCTCGGAAAGAGAGCGCATCCTGGCAATTCCCTCATCGCTGGCGAGAGGGTTCACGTCGGCGCCGTGGACATCGTAAATCCACTCGATGGCGTCCAGGCCGGCGGACGCGGCATGGCCGAACTCCTGCTCCCACTGCGCGCGCGGGAAGCACTGGAAGCGCCCGTCCTCGGGAGGTAACAACCGGCCTTGCATGATTGCGATTCGTGACACGGACGCTATTCCTCCAACACCGGAATGAGCATGTTCGCCTGGAATTCCTCGCGGTCCAGATACGGCCAGAGATCTTCCAAGGGTTTGGAAACCAGTGAACCGTCCGGCCGCTGAAACGCGCTGAGGCGAGGCTGGCGCGCTTCTTCGGGAAGCAAACGAACGTCGCAGACCACCGGCCCGGAGTGCCTCAAAACGCGGCGCACGGCCGAGCGCAGGCTGTTTTGATCGGCGATGATTTCGGTTGGAAGGCCATACGCCTCGGCAACACGGCGGACGTCCGGCAAAGTCTGGCCGGTGCGGGCGTCGCAGCCGAGCCGGGGAGCTCCGAAGAAATTGGTCTGCGAGGTGCGAATCGACGAGTAGCCGTCGTTATTGAGAACGAAGAACGTGATGGGGAGCTGCAGCCGCGCGACCGTCTCCAACTCCTGAATATTGAATTGAAAGCCGCCATCGCCGTCGACGCAAACAGTTCGCTTGCGGCCGCCGGCGAGGCAGACTCCGATGGAGGCCGGGAGGCCGAATCCCATGGCGCCCAGCGCGGTGGTATGAAAGACTCGCTGGCCCTTCTTTACCCGGTAAGCAAGCAGGAATAGCTCAATCGCGCTGCCGGAACTACCGGAAACCAGATAGTCGCCCACCGCCAACTCTTCCGACATCACGTCGGCGAGATTGTAGATGCTGACCGGTCCGGGCGCACGGTGCTCTTCCAGCACTAAGGGATAACGCTCCTTCCACTCGCTACAGCGTTTTTTCCAAACGTTGCGGCAGGGAAGTTGAATGGAATCTTTTTGCCGCAGCATCTCGCGGATGAACGCACCGGCATCGGCGCATATCTTCTCCTGAATGGAGTCGCCCATTTTGGCCAGCTCGGCGGGGTCGATGTCGACCATGACCTTCTCCGCGGCGCGGGCGAAGCGCTCGGGAGCAAAGCCGGTGACGACGCGATCGAGGCGGGCTCCAATAGACAATAGAAAATCGCTATTTTGGACCGCGAAATTGGCGCCGCGGGCCGCCAGCGTGCCGGGACGGCCGGCGTATAGCGGATGGTCCTCCTCAATCAGATCGATGGCCAGCCAGGTTGCTTCGAACGGAATATCCAAGAGTTGCAGAAGCTCTCGAAATTCCGGCTCGCAGCGAGACAGCCGGATGCCGTTTCCAGCGATCAGAATCGGCCGTTCCGCGCGGTTTAACGCTGCGATGGTATGGCGGACTTGCGCCTGCAAGTCGTCCTCGCCAGCCGGCACGGCAGGCAAAGAAAACCCTTCCAGAGACGCCTCGTCAATCGGCGTGGCCTGTACATCGAGCGGGATATCGATCCACACCGGCCCGAGACGGCCGGTGCGGGCGAGATATAAAGCTTTTTCGAGGTGGAAGCGGATGGACTGCGGGTCGACGACCGTTACCGCGTACTTCGTGATGGAGGACACGATGGTCACTATGTCGACTTCCTGCACGCCCATCTGGCGGACGCCGAGGTGATTGCCATTCGAGTCGTAAATACGGTCGGCGCGCTTCACCTGGCCGGAAATCACCAGCATCGGCGTGGAATCGAGCCAGGCGCCAGCCACCCCCGTTATGGCATTCGTACCCCCCGGACCCGTGGTGACCATCGCCACACCCAGGCGATTGGTGGCCTTGGAATAATTCTCGGCGGCGATGGCGCTGGCCTGCTCATGAAGGTTGCAGACAGGCTCCAGGACCTTCGAGCGGGAAAGCGATTCGTTGAGGTGCATCGCGCCGCCCCCGGGAACCAGGAAGACGTGCTTCACGTCCAGTTGCTCCACGAACTGAATTACGTAATCGGAGAGTTTCATGTAAGTTTCTATGCCGTCTGACGGCGGCGGAGCGGAATTTCTCCAGCGAGAATCAAATCCACCAGTTCGCGCACCGCCCCGTTGCCTCCCGGAGCCGCGGTAACCACATCGGCCTTCAGTAGCGCGGTGGGACGGGCATCGGCAGGTGCGGCCGACAAGCCGGCGAACTCCATGGCGGCGAGATCGTTGACGTCGTCGCCCATGAAACAGATTTCCGCGGCCGATAAACCATGCCGGCGGGCAAATGCCGCTAACGCTCCGGCCTTATCTTTGCAGCCTTTGGCGATGTCTGCGAGATTCATCTTGGCTGCGAAACGGTCCACCAACGGGCTGTCCTCACCGGAAATGACGGTCACCAGCAAGCCCGCCTTCCGCGCCAACGACACACCCATCACGTCGGCGAACGAGAGGCGCTTCCACTCGGCGCCGTCGGGACCCCACCAGAACCCTCCGTCGGTGAGGACGCCGTCGAAATCCAGTGCGATCGCTTTAATGGAGGGCATTGTCAGGCGGCCGCACGCACGCGGCGCAGCTTCTTGATGACTTCCTGCTCGCGTTCGACAACTCTCTTCACACCGTCGCCCAGCGAATTCTCGACAATGCGGACGTAGCTGACCACTTTGCCGATGCCGTTCGGTTCGAGCGAAGCGGCCTGGTCGGAGCCCCACATGGCGCGGTCGAGCGTGATGTGGCGCTCGATGCAGCAGGCGCCGAGCGCCACGGAAGCCACTGTCGCGGGCAGCCCGGTCTCATGGCCCGAATAGCCCACGGGCACCTGGTAACGGCCGCGCAGCGTGGGAATGGCGCGCAGGTTCAATTCCGCGTAATGCGCCGGGTAGGCGCTGCAAGCGTGCAGCAGGATAAGCTCATCGCGGCCCAGAACTTCTACCGCGTGATCGATCTCCTCCACCGTGCTCATCCCGGTGGAGAGTATGATTGGTTTGCCCTTGGACCGGGTGTGGCGCAGCAAAGAATCGTCAGTCAGCGACGCGGAGGCAACCTTGAAGCAAGGCGGGTCGAATTGATCGATGAAATCGACCGCGCCCTCATCCCAGCAGGAAGCGAACCACGGCATTTTCACTTCGCGGCAGTAGCGGGCGATCAGCCGGTAATCGTCATAGCCGAATTCCAGGCCTCGCTTGAGATCGCCATTGGTGGCGCCGAAGGGATTCTCGCGCGGCTTCGCCAGTTCTTCCGGCGTATAGACCACGTCCACGGTCCGTTTCTGGAATTTGACAGCGTCGCAGCCGGCCGCCACCGCCACGCTGATGAGCCGGCGCGCGAGATCGATGTCGCCGTTATGGTTGATGCCGATCTCGGC
>Ga0182018_10002139_pt1 | contig 20498 bp, 19 predicted proteins | sample 812P2MmetaG_FD_120490 | JGI IMG/M metagenome (GOLD analysis project Ga0182018, IMG submission 120490) | Permafrost microbial communities from Stordalen Mire, Sweden - 812P2M metaG | ecosystem: Environmental > Terrestrial > Soil > Wetlands > Permafrost | place: Sweden: Stordalen | collected...
AGTTCCTTTCTACTCTCTCTGAGAAATACTTCAAGAACTTTTTTTACAATGTTATTCACCGGCTTGACATTCGACGTTCGCACCGATTCGGCGAATAGAGGTTCATTTAGCGGCCTTGGCCGGGCTTGAGATTCAAAGCACTTTGGATTTGTTTTGAATTTGCGCCAGCGCCTTAACTTTCCTTACGCCGGGAGCTTCAAGAAATTGCGGCCCTGGCTTGGGGTGAAAACGCCTGACTCCGGCACGGTCGAACGGCTCCGTTCCATTGCATTTCACTCTACCGCCCGCCCAACCGGAGACAGGCACCGATACGCTTGCCTGTCATGCCTCATGCTCCGGCCATGAGTCACGCCAGTTGCGCCCGCTGCGCGGAATTGGTTTGAAAAATCGCTTCGGGGTTGCTTGTTTGAGCAGCACCGCAGACAACGGCTTTTCCCCGCCGCTTTGCTTTGTCGAAATGCCGTTGACTGCCTTGCCGGTTGGTGGCCTGACTCCTTCCGGTTCAGACCGCTCCACTCCACTTCTCTCCGCGTGATCAAGCGACTTTCACCCGCCTGTTCGCGCTCCGTTTCGTTCCGTTCCGCAATCTGAATCCGGCGGAGACAGGCATTGCCCTGTGGTGTGAGCGCAAACTGGCACGGCAAACTGCTTGGGCATTTGCCCCGCCAGCCTGCCCTCACACCGCCCCGATTTTGGCCGGAGACTGCGGAAAGTTGTCACTGAAGGGGTCAGTCCCAAGTATTTGCAATCATGGGCTGGTGGATTAACTGCGGGACAAATCCTAAATCACCGCAACAATTGTCTAGACATTAGGGGGTACCTCATATGTTACAGCCACTTTACGAGAACGGGGAAAAAACATCAGAAGCAAGGATCCGGCTAAAGCAAACACGATAAGCGCGGCAACGGTGGCAAAATCAACCACGAAACCTGAAAATTTCCAGTTCGGAAGAATTTTAGCGAATGGCGCTACCAGCGGCGCCGTGACACCATAAAGCCAGGAAACGAACGGTGTGCCTGTATTAACTACCAAAAACTCAAATATCAATCTGAATGTTAAAAGCAGTTCGACAATGCCCACGACAATATTAATAAAAGCCCTTAGAATTCTAAACATAAATATATTTTAATTCTGTTTTGCTTAAGCTGTTTTTTACAGCTTGTTTTTTGTTTTGTTGGTCTTCACACTGGAGCCACACTACACGGTCCGGCACGCCTTTGCTATGGGGTGTAACCCTGCCGTGGTTTTTAAAGCCGTTGCCAAACATGTAAGCTTTATCTGTGGTTGCGGATTAAACATCTCGGCGCGTGCCGAACCGGACGAACAAAATGAATTCAAACCGGCATAAAATACTTGGGACCCCTTCACAAATTTGTGGTCGAGCACAGCCTACGGCGTGAGCAATGTTTATCAGTATGATTTGCTGGGGCGCATCACCAATGTTTTGGCGAACGGCAGTTCAGTGGCCAACTATGGCTTTGATGTGGTTGGCAATCTTCAATCCCTGAGCTATGCTAACGGCGTGACGAATCTTTACCAATACGATTCGATGAACCGGCTGACGAATCAGGTGTGGAATTCCGGCAGCACCGTTCTGGCGAGTTTTGGTTATACGCTGGGGGCGACGGGCAACCGGACGGCGTTGACAGAAAGCATCAATGGCACGTCGCGCACATATAATTGGGCTTACGATTACCTGTATCGGTTGACGGGTGAAACCATCGGGAACATGGGGATGGTCAATTACAACTTTGATGCCGTCGGGAATCGGACGAACCGGATTTCAAGTGTTTCCGGCATTGCTAACCAATCACCAACATTTACAGCGAACGACTGGTTGACCAGCGATACTTATGACACGAATGGAAATACAACCGTGTCCGGCTCGAACAATTATCAGTATGATGCCCTGAATCATCTTACTAACGCAAATGGCGGAGCAATTCTGATTGCTTACGATGGCGACGGAAACCGGGCAAGCAAGAAAGTTGGAAGCACGACGACTTATTATCTGGTTGATGACCGTAATCCGAGCGGCTATGCGCAGGTGCTGGAAGAATATCAAGGTTCAACCTTAAGCCGCGTGTATAATTATGGACTGGCTTTGGTATCACAACGGCAAGCATCTGGTGGCACAGTAAGTTACTTCGGAAGTGACGGGCATGGCAGCACGAGATTCCTGCTCAATACGTCAGGAGCAATCACTGACACTTATGCGTATGATGCTTACGGAACTTTGATCGCCTCGTCTGGCACAACCCCGAACAATTATCTTTACTGTTGCCAGCAATGGGATGATAATTTGGGACTTTATTACAACCGCGCCCGATACCTCAACCCGGACACTGGCAGGTTTTGGACGATGGATACCTTCGCCGGTAACAACGAAGACCCGCTTAGCCTCCACAAATACCTCTATTGCCAGGGGGATCCGGTCATGGGAACTGACCTGAGCGGACTGAATACGGTGCTTGTGGTTCGTGATCCAGATGTGCCTGCATACGCGTCCGGCGCTGGAGCAGATAGTGCCGCATCCCATTTTCAAAAGGCTGGCTGGACCGTTGTGCGTTTGGACTCAACGGGTTTTATCAATTATAACCAACAGTATGATGGCATTGTTACTTCTGGGCATGGCGATGATCAGCTCTCGGCTTCACTGACAGTTGGTATTATCAAAGCTAGCTTGACACAAACACATAGTCGGTTGGAAGTCGGGATATTCTTGTCTTGTCATTCGACAGCATTCGCACGCCCACTGTTGTCGCCTCAATGCAGCACTGGCAATGCGCTTTTTATAACATACTCAGGTTATGGAGCGAGCATTGCGACACGTCGCTGGAGAGTCGGAAAGATGATCGATGCTTGGGTCGCAAACCCAAAACAAACCGAATACGATTTATATAACCCAGCTGACGATTTAATTGGCACTATCTCTTACGGTATTGTAAGACCCGCGGCTATCGCAGCTTGGAATGCTCTTGGCAATATACTAGACGAAATGCCGGACCTTAGCGGGATAATGGATTAACTAGGAATGAGTGTGGAATCGAAATTGAACGTGCAGAATGTTTTTAGAATGAAGACGAACTTGCGAAGGTTCTTGTTCACGCTCTCGCTCACAGCTCTTGTATGTGGGTTAATGATGCATATTGTTGCACGTTCCGCAATCGAAAAGTATGAGTCTCGGCAAGCTGCTGTGTTGCAAAAGGCCATGCAACAGCCAGGTAAAAACATAGAACAAAACGACGTTCTGAAACAAAGCCAGTTGGCATCGATTAGAACCGAGTCTTTTTGTGGGAGTATGTTTATCGGCTTGGGAATTGTGCTGTCATTATTGTGGATTTGGCTTGGTGGCAGAACTGGCCTTTGGATTTTGCTCGTATTATTGTTATTCGATGTTCCGTTCTGGATGTTTTGACTAATCTCTGGGGGCAGGTCAAAAAAGCGTCAGGTCAAAAAGTCATCCGAATCGAAAAGCAGGAACGACGTATAAGCGTCACGCAGGTAAGCGTCACGCGGAGCACCACTTGACAGAGTAACGGCAAAGGAGTCGTAAGTGAGTAAGCGTCACGCCAAGCTTTCAATTACCCACAAGTTTAGCTGCCAATAAAAATCCCAACTGGATGTCGTTAAGTCGGGACAGGCCTCGCCACATGACCATGTTTCCTGGCGGAGGATCAGAGGCACGAGCGAGATAGCCACCGAGACGCGCAACTTTTATTATGTAATCCGAGACCGTTGCTTTTTTGCTGGGAACTCGTGATTTCGTTTTGACCAATTCATCCAGTAGGCGAACTTCCGTTGGTGTCAGGGCGATGGCTGGCGTCTGGTTTGGTTTTGTCCGGTGCAGCATGGTCAGCCAGAAAATCCGCCACCCGATGATGCAGAAGATGGAGATTAAGTTGACCAGCCTTTCAGAGCTTCGCAGTTTGGATTCCTCGGCTTTGCAGCCTGATTTTAAGTATCTTGTGGAACAGTTCGATCTTCCAGCGCATCGCATACCAGTCCAGTTTCTCAATGGCGGCCTTGAGGGATCCCACCGGCAGGTTGGTGAGCAACTTCCAGGCAATTTTCTCACGGCCCCGGGGCGTTCCCCGTTCCGTGGCGTGGATCACGGTGAGCGTAAGTTCTGGATAGTTTTTCCGTTTTCCAATCGGGGGAAGAACTTGCAGTTGCTCATACTTGATTTCCAATTCGGCCTGATAAAACTCTCCCGTCTTGTTTCGGGCCTCAATGCGGTGCCTGCCTTTAACTTTCGCCTGCTTCAGCAGTTCTGCGATCGTACGGTCACCAACTTCCGCCAACCGGTTGTCCGTGGTTGGTGCCTAGCTGTGCACTGCCCGGGGGCATGGACTGGCCGTGGACATTGCCGGGGACGCTCATTTTCCTTGAAAACCACGAAAAACCCCTTCTTGGTCGGCTGCATCGGCAAACTCATCGAAACCCATGTTGGCAATCGACAAATTGTTCGCAACATCCCCTAGGGCAGAAGGAACGACACGGAAAGTGCGCCCTGGCTTATCATGCAGGTCAATCACCAAAATGGGATAATCGGGATGTGAGAGCGCGATGCGATCAATGATAAATGCGAAAGGAGCAGACGAATCTTCTGGAAGAAGCGAAGGCAGTTGGTCGGCTGTAAGTCCATCGTATGCCGGGTCGCTCACAAAATCCAAACTCAGACCAAATTCTTCGTCTGGATCTTGAATAGCCGTGCAGAGCGACTTCCACGTGGACTCATCTGAAAAATCTGTTCGTAGCACCAAAGTGTTTTCGGTCAGCGGTAGTTTTTTCTTTTTCGCTCTCACTTTTGACGCGCTTATTGACTTACCTGCCGGTTCAGGACGATTTTGTGATATGTCGGTGATAGGCTTTCCTGGTTTCCGAATGCAGGCCAGCGGCTCATTATTTTCGTTGGCCCGGATTGCGTCTGTCAGAAAATCCTCGAAAGAATCATACGCCTCGCGCAGCGGTTCTTCTTCCTGATCTTGTATCATTACAACCCTGCTATGACCACAAGATTCTATATCCAATGCAATCCATCTGTCTGAGCCATCCCACAAAAATGGAAAATATCGACCTACTAGAACGGACAACCTTGGATGATAATGCGCCAGCTCCTTGAAGCTCTTCATATCCACGATTGCCCTTCTTAGCTCAGTAAATTGATATACCGACTCCGGGACAAATCCGATTTTCGACGATGACAAATCCATGTCAAGCGCGGTCCCGTTTCTCCAGGAATAAAGTTCAACAATCGGGTCAATTGCTCCTTCTATGCCTGATCGCTTCAAGTCTTTTTTTATTTTCCCGACGGGCAAACCGGGTTGCAATTTTTTGGCCAACAAAGGATTTCGACGCAAAACAGCGATTTCCAGTTTTTGAACTAACTCTTGCATAAAATTAAGGAGTGACCACGACAAAATATCGAGTGCCAGGCGTAATTTTTTCAATGCGGTAACAGGCTCCAATGATACCTCCTTGAACGCAATTTTCCCAGAATGGTACGGCAGCCACACTCGCTCCAAGGCCTCCTTGCCTTGAAGATGCAAATGGATACTCGTCAAGGCTGAAGCCTGGTCCAGCCGGTAAAATACCACCAACTGCCTCTTCTCTGTTCAAAACCGCTTGTGCCGGTAGGCATCGCGTTAGCTGTATTGGCTTAAAAGTCGGAAAACTTTGAGCAGAGGCGATGTGAGCCGCCACCCCAGGAATAATTGACTTTGGCATCGGAATCACTTTGACCGGTGAATTTCTTACCTGACCTATTTGCGCTTTGGCTTCCTCGATTAGTTCTCGAAGTGTTTTGCCAGCAGCCCGGATGGCAGATTTCGCTGTCTCTACAAATGAAGCGCCAGCGGAACTGGTCTCAATGGCAGCCGCTTGCGCCAGATTCTGTATCATATGGGTTTGCGTTGCGTATACTGTTGCTAGACTAAACGCAGCCAGACCTGCCGCAAGGTTCGCGCTGACCTCAAAAGTGGCCACATCACCGTCGTCACCATGCCCACTCGGATCAATTCCATTTGCAGGATTGGCTTTACAATACAGGTATTTGTGCAGACTCAACGGATCCTCATTGTCTCCCTCGTCAGTATCCATCGTCCAGAAGCGGCCAGTGTTCGGGTTGAGGTAAACCCGCATGGAAAATGACCTCTCCGTCCGGGGAGCGCTCATTGAGCAGGATTGAACCGGGACGGTGGGAAGCAGAAATGCGATCCAACAGGCAACCGTGCAAATGAATGTTTGAGACATCCGGTTCATGGCTACAGGATGAACTTCCGCTCTTGTTTAGCAAGTCGGTTATGCCGAGACGAAAGCAAAAAATTGCTGTCGGGATTCGTTCTTGATCGTAGCGGGCTGAATCACTTCGTCAGAATTAAAGCTTGTGGGATGGAATTTGCGATGAGCCGCCTTGAGATCGCGCATGTTTAGATGAATATGGGGTGTAACCCTGCCGTGGTTTTTAGAGCCGTTGCCAAACATGCAAGCTTTATCTGTGGTTGCGGATTAAACATCTCAGCGCGTGCCGAACCGGACGAACAAAATGAATTCAAACCGGCATAAAATACTTGGGACCCCTTTACTTTATGAACACGCCCAGAACCGGCCGGGTTACCGCAGAACACTCGCCCGGAAGAACTGACCACCTGCGGTTATCGGCTGGTTGACCTGGGTTGTGCCGTTGGTGAGGGTGAGATTCGTGACCGCGGTCCAATTCAGCAAATTGGTGGAAACCTCGATGCTGTAAACTTGCCCGGTTTCGCCCGTCAGCGTGAAGGAGAAGTTATTGCCGAGCGCCAATGGAGTGAACAAATAGGGTGGAACAACCGAGCCAACGAGCGTGAAAACGCAATTGGTCGGCACCGTGGCCGTAAAGCTGCGGTTGTTGACGGAAACCGCGCCGTTGTCGCAGAGATTGGTGCTGCTGTCGGTATAATACAGTTCCAGGCTGTTCACGACCGGCAACGAACTCAGCGTGCCCGACAGGACCGTCGCGCTGCTGGCGGTGTTGACGCCGGTCAGGGTGAGCTGCCCGGTCGCGGGCTGGTAAAAGGCGAGCAACGTCAAGGGTGAGGTCGAGCCGTTAACGTTGATGCGCTGGGCACCGGGCCGGACGAATTTGGTGATCTGTGACAAGGTGTAGAACTGCTTGCGCGCGGTGTAGGTCAAGGGAGTGGCATTTATGTTGGTCACCGCGAACAATCCCCAGTAGGTCCAAGTGGCTGGCGTGCTCATGCCGGTTGAGGAATTGTAGCCAGGGATCTGACTGTCGTAGGCCTCATAAACCATCCCGGCCGAGGCGCCGTTGGCCAGATGGGTCAGCAGATCACTGGCGATGGCCTGGGCATTGGTCCAGGAACCGTTGCCAGCCACGCCGTCAAGGCAGCTTACGCACCACACGTTGAACTCCGTCATCCAAAAATGTTCGTTGGGATAGGCCGATTGCTGGATGAAGCTATAGACCCCGGTTGAACCGGGAGTTTCGTTCACATAAGCGTGCAGGTCGAAATGGCGCACCTTAGACATGAGATAGGAGTCACCCATCATCGCGGTCAGCCAGCTCGTGTTGATGTAGGCCGTATCGGGCGCGGAAAGGTTTACGTTGCTCATGCCGTTGGTGTCGAACAGCCTCCCCACGTCGTCCATCGTGGTGATGTATTGGGTGTTCGACATCTGAACTCCCGTGCCACTGATGTCCGGCTCATTGGCTGGATACGCTGACGCAAACTGGAGGTGCTGGGTGTTGCACGCATAAATATACAGGGACGCCACCATCTCCGCATAGTCAAGCTCGTGGCCGGCACCGAGCGTCAAGCCACCCATCCACAACGGGCCGGGACCTCCGAGTTTGGGCATCAAACCATTGGTGATGCCCTGCTGGTTGAGATACGCCATCATCCCCCAGAGTTTTTGGAAGTCCGGCCCGCTGTAGACGCTGTTGTAGTAGGTCCAATTCAGGACGTAGGGGGCGGTGTTGCAGTTGGTGGTTTCCCAGTTGATATTGCCATATTCCGGCAGAAACAGCGTCATGCCCGCCTGGTTAATCAAGGCATTGAGCACGGGCTGGACTTGATTGTTGGTCCACATCAGGGCGTTGGCGTTCACACCAAAGCCATCTATCGTTTGATTTGTCTCCGAGCCGTCAATTGTCACTGTCACCGCGCCAGCCGGGCCGGCCAGCACGAGCAATAAACTGAAGAGTCCTTTAACTGACATTTCCCAAACGGGTTGTTGCCCACGACCAGCGCGGGCTGTTATTATGATTTTCCTGCTGTTCCGTGATTTTGCAAGTTATTTTCCCAGCCCGTTTTCGGTTTTCCTCTGGCAACAGTGGTGTTTTGTCGCCTTTTTTGGATCCCATTAAATCCCTCTGGCCAAGGCATTTAAATTTGGATTTCCCATTTGGTTTCTTGCCCACAACCGGTATGGGTGTTTTTCGTGATTTTCTTCCCTTGCAGCAGGTTTGCAAGTCATTTTTCCAGTCCGCCCTGGGTTTTTCTTAGGCAGACAGGGCGCTTCGTTGGCTTTTGCGCCTTTCCACGCGCATTCCCTAAAGGGGTCCTGACTATTTACAGGAATGCTCGGTTGGCATATGAGACATGAACATCGTAAATGTATAGTGGCATCTCGATGCGCATGTTTTGCGTATGCAATGAGGCCGCATATTTGTCAAGCATTTCAAACGTCATCGCCGCCGGGAAAAAATTCACATGCAGCCGCCTGGGATTGTCACTGAAATAAAGACGATTTGTCACGGTGCGGTTTGTCGACGGCAAAACCTCACCGCCGGCAGGCCGCCGGTTTCGCCGTTGGTTAAATCAAACGTGCCATTGGTCGAACTGATAATGCAGGACAACGCAATCCACCCGGTCAAACGTGCCGTCCGTTCCAAGTGTTACTGCACCGGAGTCCAAGTGTCGTCAGGGTCGTAAGAGGTGATGCCCTTCGCAATTTTTGCGGTCTTGGGTCCAAAGTTTTTTTGAAGGACCCTGCCTTGTTGGTTGACGATGAAAGTCATCACCCCCGTGTTGCCCCATTCGGCCGGCCAGGCGACAAGGGCAAATCCGGCAATCATGCGGCCATTGATGATGTAATCATACCTGCCGCCCGGCGCGTGTTTTCCCTGGCGGGTCAGGATTTTGAAATAGTAGCCATGATAGGGCGCCTGCTCGTCGTCCAGCATTTTGGCGGTGCGATGATAACCTTCCACGCGGGCCTGCGCGACGAGCGGTCCCAATGGACTCAACTCATCGCCCGAATTCGTCGGCCAAAAAAGTCCGTCGTGGGTGCCGGGCGTGCTGCGCAGGAACTGCGCGTAGGCGAGCACTCCGTCCCCCATGCGATCCTGGCTGGCATATTCGCGCTGCGCGTCCACATACGCGGTGCAGACATTGATCGCGCCCATTTCGTCCCTGCCGACGCGGCGGGCGAGAATCTCTTCCTTGCCCGCTGCGGTATCGAAGAACCACTGACTGTCCTGTTTCACCAGCGGAATGGGAAAGGGCCAGCCGTCCGTGCCAATTTCCAACGTGACGTTGGAATCCGAATTGTTGATCAACTGCGTCCTCTCCGTCAGGTGTTGGACAAACATTTTGAATCCTTCGGTGGCCTGGACAACATCGGGTGAAACCAAAGCATGTCCTTCCGCCCCAAAAATCGCGTGCATGGCGTTTGTGTCTTGATTGCTGGCCGCCGCCACCAAGGCATTGACGGCATCTTGTGGCGAAGCAAAGGTCTGTTCATCCGCAGCCGGCGCGCACACCGGCAGCGTCAGCCCAAGCAGAACCACGCCAAGACCGGACGCGAGCGGCCAAATCCGGCGCAACCATGAACGACGGCCGGGTCTGATCAGCGGTAATATTTGTGTGGCAATCATTTGGTTGAAAGATTCAATGTCTTGCTGCGGAACCCGAACTGTGACCACCACCGCCACCGCCGCCGGAGGGCATGGCCGGTCGTGACATGGCCGGTCGTGATACTGGCGCAGAATGAGTTATCGTCTGCATGCTCTGCTGGCCACGGTTGCTATAAGCTCTCGTATCACTCGAACTCTGGACGCCGATAAATGCGCCGGTTGATTCCGGCCGGCTGACGGGCATTTCAGTCCGGATTGCCGGCGCTTCCGGCCGGGCCATCGGGGCCGGTGTTTGCCGCGGTGCGGCTGAATCGGACATGGACCGGTCCACCGTCGCAACCACGGGCCGGTTGGCGGGAACAGCATAACCCCGGTCACCACGATTTACCCCGGCCACGCCCGGGTGATTGTCCGGACGCCAGACGGTCGTGTGAACCGGGATCCGCTGACGCGAAGTTTCACGCCACCAATTTGGCGGACGCGGATGGTCGTGATTCCAGACAATGATATTGTAGTTGCCCCAGTCAAAATCGCAATTTAACCACGCGCCAATCGGACAGCCGATGCCGAAGCTGATAAAGGGCGAACCATACGCCGTTTGATAATAAACCTGGTCCGGCTCATACACCGGCACATAAATCACCTGCGGGTCGGACGGAACAATTTCAATGTCGCCGCCGTCATTAATCACCTGCTGCTGTGATGTGGATTGAAGATTGCCAAGATTGAAAGCCGACTGGCGCAACCGTTGGATGGACTCCATCACCTCCTGCTGTTGATTGAGAAAAGCCTGACCCACGTCAGTCGTCCAATTCAAGTTGTCATCCATCCACTTCAAAACATTTGGGTATCGGGCCAGAGCCTGGACGCTGGCGTCCCACGGCTGCTGGTCAATCTGGTTGGGGTCGCCGCCGCCGCTGACATAACGGTCCGCCAGCACGATTTGCGTGGGCAACGTGGACGCCGGCAGGATTTGGGCAATCAACGGGTCGGGATAAAGTGCGATTGGCCCCAGCAACTGGTCAAGCTGCGCGTCGGAAAGCGGCTGATAGGCGGCCATCGGCGGCGGCACCGCCATTTGTGCCCGCAGGGATGGGAGCGCGCCGGCGAGCACACACAGCAAAACAGCGATTTTAATCAACGGCTTCATCCGATAACTGGTTAAATTTGACCGTCACAATCAACAGACGTGGTTGCCGCCTGACAGATTACATCATAAATCAAAACGAATTGTGACTTGATGATTGAACCACCAAAACCCGAAGCACACAAAGAAAATGACCTCGGTGGCCCCACAAGGACTTGGTGACTTTGTCCTTCATGGTTAAATCCGGTCTGAACTGGAGCCGCTCACACGATTTGAATCGCCTGCTCCGGGCGTGCCGGACAAAACCACGCGCGAACCAAAACCGTTTGACCGTGTCAGCGTTTGGGCGGCTTCGGTGTTTCACCAAATACCCAATCAATCATTTTCCTGAATTTGCTGTCAGGCCCGAATTTTTGGTTTTGAGCCGCCGGGCCGGCAATCTCCTCCTCCAGCTCAAACAACATCTTCTTCAACCGGTCGGAACGGGACTTGAGTTTTTTGATCAAATCCTCCAGCGCCCCGACTTCGGTCCTCAAGGTCTCCGCGATTTCTCTTTTATTCATGATGAAGGCGCCGGCCTTGAAAGCCGGTCTGTGCCGCGCAACGTTCGCAAGGATAGACGCGCCGGTCCGATTACACCAGCCTTGAACTTAAAACCAAAACCTTTGCGCCCTGGCGCGAGGTCCGGTCTTCATTCGTGTCCACCTCCCCGCCCCCGTCACGATTTGTTTTGTGGTCACGGGGTTTGTTGCACTCAATGCACGTCCGGTGCGCGAAACGCCGTCTTGACGCCCACTTGGCAATTGTGCAACATCGCGTGTGTTCATGGTGTCACGACGCAGATTTACGCAGGGTCACGAAAGACTCCGGTCTGGCTTCGACCCTTTCCGTCGGCACCAACTGTTGCCCGCGAAGCAGGGGTAAAATTTGCCAGGCCGGCTTGTCGCGCCGAAGTAAAACGAAGGCGGAAACGCAGGGCAAACGGGCTGGACGCCGCACGTCAAAAATACGCAATGGCCTTCAAAAATCTTCCAAAGCAGGCGCAGGGTGTCGAGTTGTTGCAACGCTCGCTGGCACGCGGGCGCCTCGGCCACGCCTATCTTTTCACCGGCCACCAGCTTGTGGAACTCGAATCACTTGCGCGGACGCTGGCGAAAACTTTGAACTGCCAAAACCCGGTCCAAACCGGCGGCGCGGCGACCGATTGCTGTGACGCCTGTTTGAGTTGCCGGAAAATCAACGGCGACAATCACGCGGACATCCACTGGGCGCGGCCTGAATCGAAGTCGCGCGTCATCACGATTGACCAGACGCGCGGGTTGATGCGCGAAATCCAGCTCAAACCGACCGGGGCGGAATTCAAGGTCGCCATCATCGCTGGCGCCGACCGGCTCAACGTGCAGGCGGCGAACGCTTTTTTGAAAACGCTCGAAGAACCGCCGCAAAAATCCATTTTGATTTTGCTTTCGACCGAGCCGCAACGGATTTTGGAAACCATTTTGTCGCGCTGCCTGCGTTTGAATTTTTCCACGGAAAGCGTCCGCGCGCTTGACACGGCCCAAGCCGGCTGGCTCGCCAAATTCGGCGCGCTGGCGGCCTCGGAACAAAAAAGTCTGCTGGGCCGTTACCGCCTGCTGGATGTGCTGCTGCAAAAACTCGGCGAAACCCGGGCGCGCGTGGACGAGGCGCTCACCGCGCGTTCGCCGCTGCAAAAACACGACGAGGCGGAAAAGGAATTGCGCGACAAGTGGGAGGATGAATTAAAGGCGGGCATCGAGGCGGAATACCGGCGGCAACGCGCGGACTTGCTCTTGCTCGTGCAATGGTGGCTGCGCGATGTGTGGCTGCACACACTGGCGGCAGGCGGGGAGCTGTTCAATTTTCCGCAAATCGCCGGTGCGGAGGCCGTCGCGCGCCGCATCACGCCGCGCCAGGCGCGGGAAAATTTGCAGACGCTCGAACAAACGCAGCGGCTGCTGCACACCAACGTGCAGGAATCGCTCGCGCTGGAAGTCGGCATGCTCAAATTGCATTTCTAATCCGTTGCAGGCACAATTCCGCGCGTGATGCCCGGAAAAAAAATCGCCGCAACGGAAATCTACGCGCTCGCGTTCGGGCTTTTCCTCGGCCTGACGATCTGGAAATTTGGCAATCCGGTCATCCTCGACCAAAAAATAACCCCGCCGGTTTCGTTCGCGGAATTTTGGAACGACGCCTGGCCGACGCATTGGGCGCGGTGGATTTTCTGGCCGCTGGCCATCGCGGGCGCCATCCTCGCGTTCGCCAAAAACCCGCGCTGGCCGGCGACAAAATGGCTCTGGCTGCTGCCTTTGGCCTGGTTTGGCTGGCAGATTTTTTCCGCAAGGCAAACCGTGGACGCCGATCTGACGTCGGCGACGCTCTGGCAATACGCCGGCTGCGTCGCCAGCTATTTTCTCGGCGCGTTTCTTTTCAGAAACGGCCGCGCGCGCAACCTTTTGCTGGCCGGGATTCTGGCCGCCTTCACGTTTTGCCTCGTCCGCGCGATTGACCAGCGGCTTTTTGAATTTCCGCAAAGTCATCAAATGCTGGTGGAAGGTGAACACACCGGCTGGACGAACACGCCGCCGGAAATGCTGCTGGAAATGAAGCGCGAGCAGGTCGTCATCACCACCAACGGCGCGGATGTGGCAAATCCGGCCATCCTAGCCAAGTTCGCCAAAGGCCGCGTGATGGGCACGCTCGTTTATCCGAACGCGCTGGCTGGCGCGATTTTATTGCTGTTTCCCATTTCCCTCGCCCTTGCGTTTGGTGCCACGAAAAATTTGAAGCGGGCCATCCGGTTCGCCGCAATCGCGTTGACAATTTTCCTTGGCGTTGCGGCATTTTTCTGGACCGGCTCGAAACTCGGCTGGCTGATTGGCCTGGGCATCGCCGGAATTTTTCTGCTGCGCTTCAATCGGCCGAAATCATTCAAGCTGGCGGCAATCGTGGCGGTTTTGATTTTGGGACTGGGCATTTTCGCCGTCCGGTTCCACAGTTATTTTGCCGCGGGCGCGACCAGCGTTGGCGCGCGATTTGACTACTGGCGCGCGGCGCTGCAAACGACTGCGGCGAATCCGCTGCTGGGCAGCGGGCCGGGAACTTTTCAACGGCCTTACGCAAAACTGAAATCACCGGAAGCGGAAATGGCCCGGCTCGCGCACAATGATTATCTCGAACAATTTTCGGATTCGGGAATCACCGGCGGAATTGCCTATGCGGCGTGGATTTCCCTGGCGCTGGCAACCATCGGTAAACGTGTCCGGAAATCCGGTGATTCACCCGCGTTCGCGATTTTCCTGGGATTGCTTGGCTGGTTCTTGCAAGGGTTGGGCGAGTTTGGACTTTTTATTCCGGCGCTGGCGTGGACGGCTTTCACATTATTGGGTTGTTCGATTGGCCGGGAAATAAATGGATTCGACAAAAAAGCGCCCAAAAGCTAATCTCAAAGCGAATGAAAATTCTTTTCCTTAACGGTCCGAATCTAAACCTGCTTGGCCAGCGTGAGCCCGAGGTCTATGGCCGGACGACTTTGGCGGACATTGAGGCCAAAGTGCGCGAACGCGCTGCGCAGTTGAAGGTGGAAATTGATTTCCGGCAATCCAATCTGGAAGGTGAGCTGGTAGATTGGATTCAACAGGCCAAAGGCACGTTTGATGTCATCGTCATCAACGCCGCCGCTTACACGCACACGAGCATCGCGCTGCGGGATGCGATCGCGGCAGTGGGTGTGCCGACGATTGAAATTCATCTCTCAAACATTCATGCGCGGGAAGAATTCAGGCATAAATCTTTGATTGCGCCGGTCTGCCGGGGTCAAATCTGCGGCTTCGGACAGAAATCTTATATTTTGGGCTTGGAAGCCTCCGTTGACGTTAACGATTCCGTAAAATAAGTCTTAACAGCGCATTTTTGGTCAATAATCTGTCTCATTTTTTTTGCTTTGCAACTTGACTTATTCACAAAAAGTGAATAAAGTTTTCATTAATTTAACATTGCTCAAAGCAGAGTCGTAGTTCGGCACTGCTTTTTTGATTAAAAACAGGAAATAAATCCAAATCGGAAACAACTTTAACGAGAACGCGACGTGGACTTAAAAGATATCAAAGCGATCATTGATTTGATGAAAAAGAATTCCATCACGGAATTCGAATTGGAGCAACAGGACTCCAAAATCCGCCTGAAGCGTGGTTTGAACGGCGGGGCTGCACCGATCGTTCAACAAGAAGAATTTGTTCCTGCCATACCGATGCCGATGCAAACGGCGATGTCAATTACAGCCACGCCTTCCGCACCGCCGGCAGCCACAGGCGAAATTGAGATCAAGTCGCCGATGATCGGCACTTTTTACCGCTCACCGTCGCCGGAAGCCACTTCCTATGCTGAAGTCGGAACCGAAGTCAACCCGGAGACGGTGGTTTGCATCATTGAAGCAATGAAAGTGATGAATGAAATCAAGGCCGAGGTCAAAGGCGTCATCACGCAAGTTCTGGTCGAAAACGGCAAGCCGGTGGAATTCGGCCAGCCGTTGTATAAAGTCCGGCCGTCCTGAAGCGACGGTGTTGTCCGCTTTTCCTAATACCCATGTTTGAAAAAGTTCTGGTCGCCAATCGCGGGGAAATCGCGGTTCGAATCATCCGCGCCTGCAAGGAATTGAACATCCGCACGGTCGCGGTTTATTCCGACGTGGATGCGAATTCCATGCACGTGCAACTGGCGGATGAAGCCATTTGCATCGGCAAGGCTCCGGCTTCGGAAAGTTATCTTCGCATTGACCGCATCATCAGTGCGGCGGAAATCGCCGATGTGGATGCAATTCATCCGGGCTACGGATTTCTTTCGGAGAACGCGCATTTCGCCGAGGTCTGCGAGAGTTGCAACATCAAATTCATCGGTCCGCAGCCGCGGGCGATGCAGGCGTTGGAGGACAAGGCTGTCAGCCGCGCGCTGGCGAAAAAAGCCGGCGTGGCGACACCGCCCGGCTCGGAAGGGGTTGTGGACAAGGAACAGGATGCCTTGGTCAATGCCAAGCGCATCGGTTATCCGGTGATGATCAAGGCCGTTGCGGGCGGCGGCGGTCGCGGAATGCGCGTCGCGCACAATGACATTTCACTGATGAAGGGCTATCACACCGCCCGCAACGAGGCGGAAAAGGCTTTTGGCAATTCCGGCGTCTATATTGAAAAATTCATTGAAAACCCGCACCACATTGAAATCCAGATTCTTGGCGATCACAAAGGCCACATTATTCATCTGGGCGAACGCGATTGTTCCGTCCAGCGGCGCAATCAAAAATTGATCGAGGAGGCGCCGTCGCCGCTGCTGGAAAACAAGTTCCGCAAATTGCGCGACAAGATCGGCAAGGCCGCCATCAAAATTGCCGAGGCGGCACGCTACACGAATGCCGGCACGGTGGAATTCATCGTGGACGACCAGGGCAATTACTATTTTCTCGAAGTCAACAAGCGCATTCAAGTCGAGCATCCGGTCACCGAAGAAGTCACGGGCATTGACCTCGTGCGCTATCAGATTTTGATCGCAATGGGCGAGCCGCTGCAACATTCGCAGGGCGACATTGAAATCAAAGGGCACGCGATTGAATGCCGCATCAACGCGGAGGATCCGTTCGACGAATTCCGCCCCAGCCCCGGTCGCATTGAAATGTATTACCAGCCTGGCGGACGGGGCGTGCGCGTGGATACCCATGCCTACGCGGGTTACACCATTCCGCCGACGTATGACTCGATGATTGGCAAGCTCATCACCACCGGCAAGGACCGGCGCGAGGCCATGAACCGCATGAACCGCGCGTTGTCCGAGTTCATGATTTCCGGCATCAAGACCACCGTTTCATTCCAGCAGGCCATCATGCAGGATCCGAATTTCCGGCGCGGCGTTTACTCGACCAGCTTTGTCGAGCAATTGCTCGGCGGAGCGCGGCGCGAATTGATCGAGGAAAAAACCTGATTGACTTCGGAAGTCATTTTGCTGGAAAGAAAACGTCTCGTTCAAAGAACCGGTTGGTGTCAATAAGACAGGTTGTCCGTGAAAAACGAAACGACATTCAGTGCGACATTCAGTGATTCTGCCGGCGCAGTCCTCCCGCCTGGTTATTTGAGTGCAACATGATTGTTTAATTGTTATGAGCCAATGCAGATTATTCGTGGGCAACCTTTCGTTTCAGACGGGGGAAAACGACCTTCAGGATTACTTCGCCCAGGCTGGCGCGGTCACGTCCGTCAATCTGATGATGGACAAGGTCACCGGCAAGTCGCGCGGTTTCGCGTTCGTGGAGTTCGCGGCGCCCGAAGAGGCCCGGAAAGCCATCGAGCAATTCCACAACAAGGATTTTCAGGGCCGCGCCATCACGGTCAACATCGCCCGCCCGCGCGAGGAACGCCCGCCCCGCTGGAGCGGAGGCGACCGGCGCGACCATGGTGAACGTCGCGAGCGGTATTGAACACCGCCGTTTGAGTTTTTGCAGCCGGGCCGGCGGATTTCACCGCGCCCGGTTTTTGTTTGAGTGTGAATAATTAAATTTGACAGCCAACCGGCGGCGTTTATCTTGACCTGCAAACATTATGGCAGACATTCCTCCGACCAACCCTCCGACGCCGGATGCGCCGACCGGTCCCGTGACTCCGCCGAAACGCGACACCGGCAAAGTGCAGCCCAAAAAAGACACCGTCAGCATCAGCTTGCCTCCGATCGGGGCTGCGGCTCAACCATCCGCTCCGGTCAATCCGCCGGCCGCGCAGACGGGTGCCGTGCTGCCGCCGAAAAAGGAAACCGGCAAGGTGCAGCCCAAGAAGGAAACTGTCCGCATCAATTTGCCGCCCAAGCCGTCCGCCGCGCCCACAATCAAACTGCCAACATTGCCGCCAGGCGGGCCTACCGGCGCACCCAGCGCGCCGGCCCCGGCACTCGCGCCGAGAACTGCGGCCGCCCCCGCCGCTGCGCCGGCTACATCCCGCACCACCGCTGCGGCTCCGGCCTCACAAACCAAACCCGCGCCGGTGCCGCGTGTCGCCGCCCCCGCCGCGCCCACCGTCAGCACGTTTGATAAAATTCTGGCGATTGCGGCGATGATTGCCGCGTTGGTTGCCGTCGGCAGCGTGCTTTACCTCATGTTCGGAATTACCATCGGAGATTGACCGGCGGCGATTCAGCCGGAAATTTTTCGCATCTGACCTATGTCATCTCCTTTAATTGTCACGCTCACGCAGGAAAATTTTGCGCAGCAGGCCCTGCAATCGCCCACGCCCATGCTGGTGGATTTCTGGGCCGAATGGTGCGGCCCGTGCAAGATGATCGCGCCGCTGCTCGACGAACTTGCCGACGAATACCAGGGCAAGGTGAAAATCGGCAAGGTCAACATTGACGAGCATCAGGGGCTGGCCGCCGAATACGGCGTCCGCGCCATCCCGACGCTGCTGCTTATAAAAAACGGCCAGGTCGCCGAGCAAATGGTCGGCGCCAAAAGCAAGCGCGACCTCAAGGCCAGCCTCGACCGCGTCGCGGCTTGAGCCATTGGGGCGCACGTCCTCATGGTCACGCCCGGACAACTTAACCGCCGCGCCCAGTTATACGACCAGCTTGGCTCCATGATCGCAGCCGGCGTTCCCCTGGTGCAGGCCCTGGAGATGACCAGCCGGAATAATTCGCTCCGCTCTTCCCAAAAAACGATTCTTGCGCTCATCGGCCATTTGCAGGAAGGCCACACCTTCAGCGACAGCATGACGAAAGTTCAGGGCTGGATGCCCGACTTTGATGTCGCGTTGCTGTCCGTCGGCGAGGAATCCGGACGCCTCGACACCAGCTTTAAGTTGCTTGCGCGCTACTACGCCTCGCGGGCGAAAATCATCCGTGACACCATTGCCGGGCTGATCATCACCGTGGCGACGCTCCATGTTTTCCTGCTCGTTTTTCCGCTTGGCTACCTGATTTCGTTCGTCCAGGGGATCATGGACAATAAATTTTCCGAGTGTCTCCCGTTCATCTTTGAGAAAATCATTGTCTTCGGCGTGCCTTACTGCGTTGTTTTCTTCTTGATTTTCGCGTGCCAGGGAAACCGCGGCGAAGGCTGGCGTGCAACCGTCGAATCCATCTTCCGGATGATTCCGCTGCTGCGCACGGCGATAAAATACCTTGCGCTCGCCCGGCTCGCTTCGGCGCTCCACGCGCTGACAAACGCCGGGGTTTCCGTCATCAAAAGCTGGGAACTGGCCAGCGCCGCCTGCGGCTCGCCGCGTTTGAAGCGCGCGGTTTTGGAATGGACGCCGCAACTCGCCACCGGCGTCACGCCCGCCGACATGGTCAACCAGATTCATTATTTCCCGGAGATGTTCCGCAACCTCTACAATTCCGCCGAGATCAGCGGCAAGCTCGACGAGACCCTTGTGCGGCTGCACGCGTATCACGAAGAAGAGGGCTTCCGCACGCTGCAACTCTTCACCCGCATCCTGAACGGAACCATCTACGGTTTCGTGGCCGCGCTCGTCGCGTTCAACGTCATCCGTTTCTGGATGAATTATTACGGCGCCCTGTTGAACAGCGTTTGAAAAATTTTATGACCCTGGCGGAGATTTTGTCGGACGAGGAATTGCGCCGGAATGAATTTCCCGTGGCGCGCGGCAAAATTTTTCTCGCGCACGCCGGCGTCTGCCCGCTGCCGCGCCGCGTCGCGCAGGCGATCAATGATTGCGCCGGCGGCGGCACGCTTGGCGACCAGGAAGCCTTCGTCCTGCACCGGCTCAATGACGCCCGCAAAATTGGCGCTCAACTGTTGAACTGCCGGCCGGACGAAGTTTCCTTCGTCGGCCCGACCTCGCTCGCACTGAGTTTCGTCGCCGCCGGGTTGAGTTTTCGCAAAGGCGACAACATCCTCATTTACCACGACGATTATCCGTCGAATGTTTATCCGTGGCTGGCGCTTGCAGAAAAGGGCGTCGAAGTGAGACTGCTCAACACGCGCGGCCTCGGCGTCATTCGCCCGAAAGACGTGATGGGACAGGTGGACGAAAACACGCGGCTCGTTGCGCTGGCGTCCTGCCATTTCATCAGCGGCTTCCGGCTGGAACATCAGGCCATCGGGAAATTTCTGCGCGAACGCGGCATTCTGTTCTGCCTCGACGCGATTCAGACGCTCGGCGCGTTTCCGACGACCGTTGAGCACGTTGATTTTCTCGCCGCTGACGCGCACAAATGGCTGCTCGGCCCGTGCGGCGCGGGAATTTTTTATGTGCGGCGCGAGTTGCAGGAAAAACTGAACCCGCCCGTCTATGGCTGGCACAACGTCCGCTGTCCGAATTACGTCGCGCAGGAAAAAATCGAATACCGCGACGGCGCGGCGAAGTTCGAGGCCGGCACGCACAATCTCATCGGCCTCACCGGCCTGATTGCCGCGATGGAACTTGCGCTGGAAATCGGCGTGGAAAACATTTCCGCCGAACTGCAAAGAAAACGCGAGTGGCTCATGCCCGCGTTGCGGGCGAAGGGCTTCTCGGTGTTGAACGCCGATGCGAAAATGG
>Ga0182018_10002140_pt1 | contig 20496 bp, 13 predicted proteins | sample 812P2MmetaG_FD_120490 | JGI IMG/M metagenome (GOLD analysis project Ga0182018, IMG submission 120490) | Permafrost microbial communities from Stordalen Mire, Sweden - 812P2M metaG | ecosystem: Environmental > Terrestrial > Soil > Wetlands > Permafrost | place: Sweden: Stordalen | collected...
CTACACGAAGGAGATCGGGGCCCGACTGATCGTTCACAGAAACGAAGAAGCGCTGGAACGCGGAGCGAATCCATTTTCGCTGGGCACGCAGAAGTGCTGCGGCCTGCTGAAAACAAAAAGCCTCCTGGACGCTTTGGCACGAGGCGGATTTAACGCGGCATTCGGCGGCGCGCGGCGCGACGAAGAAAAATCGCGCGCGAAGGAAAGGATTTACTCCTTCCGCGATTCGCAAGGCCAGTGGGATCCCAAGAACCAGCGCCCCGAACTCTGGAATCTGTTCAATTCGCGCATCGACAAAGCGGAAAGCATTCGCGTCTTTCCTCTCTCCAACTGGACCGAACTCGATATCTGGCTGTACATCCTTGCCGAGAATATTCCCATCGTGCCGCTGTACTACGCTCGCGAGCGCGAAACTGTGGTCCGCAACGGTTCCCTGGTCCTGATACACGACAAGCGAGAGCTTTTACCCGGCGAGGAATCGAAGCTCGTGAAGTGCCGAATGCGCTCGCTGGGTTGCGTGCCGTGCACCGGCGCGCTCCGCTCGGAAGCCGACACGCTTCCCAAGATTGTCGAGGAGATGATCTCGTTCCGCCGCTCCGAGCGGGAAAACCGCGCCATCGACCACGACGAAGAAGGCTCCATGGAACTGAAGAAGCGGGAGGGCTATTTCTGATGCTGGCTGCTCCGCCACCGAGCGAAGAGTTTGATGAGTTTGTTCAGCAGGAACTCGAAAAGGAACTACTGCGCTTTACCACGGCGGGAAGCGTGGATGACGGCAAGTCCACCCTGATCGGCAGGCTGCTGCACGACGCAAAAGGCGTTTACGAAGATCAGCTCGCGTCGGTGAAAAAGAGCCGCATCAATCGCTCCAGCGGACCGGTGGACTTCTCCCTGTTGACCGACGGTTTGCGCGCCGAGCGTGAACAAGGCATCACCATCGACGTTGCCTATCGCTACTTCGGCACTCCACGAAGGAAATTCATCATCGCGGACACGCCGGGTCACGAGCAGTACACGCGCAATATGGCCACCGGCGCTTCCACAGCGAATCTCGCCGTCATCCTTGTCGACGCGACCAAGGGCCTGCTGCCCCAAACGCGCCGACATTCATATATCGCTTCCCTGCTGGGAATTCCCAATGTGATCGCGGCCATCAACAAGATGGACCTGGTGGGTTATCGCGAAGAGGTTTATTTGCACCTGCGAGCTGATTTTCTCGCGCTTGCAAAGCAATTGAATATTTCCGCAGCGCAGTGCGTGCCCGTCAGCGCGATCGAAGGCGACAACATTGTGGCGCGGAGCCGCAACATGCCGTGGTATTCCGGACCTACGCTTCTTGAGCACCTTGAATCGGCGCCGATCCTGCCGCCTTCGAGCGCCAGCGCGATTCGATTTCCGGTCCAGTATGTCATTCGCCCGGATTCCACATTCCGCGGTTTCGCGGGACAAGTCGCCGGGCGCGCGATCCGCCGTGGCGATTCCATCATGGCGCTGCCGTCCCGGCAAAGCACGCGCGTCCGCTCCATCGTCACCTATGACGGCAAGCTCGATACCGCCGTGGCGTCGCAATCGGTCACTCTGGAACTCGAAGATGAAATTGACGTGAGCCGCGGCGACATGCTGGTCTCTCCCGATGCGATTCCCTCGGTTTCACGATCCTTCCGCGCCATGGTCGTGTGGCTATACGAACACCCGCTCGAGCTCAATCGCACCTACCTTGCCAAACACACCACGCGGCAAGTGAAGGCACAGGTTACGCGTATTGAGAATCGCGTTGACGTGAACACTCTGAGCCACCTGCCGGCGCGAGAATTGGAGATGAATGGCATAGCTCTGGTCGACGTGGAGACCAGCAACCCGCTCTTCTTCGATTGCTACGACCGTAGCCGCGTGACCGGCAGTTTTATTCTTGTGGATCCACTGTCCAATGCCACGGTCGCCGCTGGAATGATCCACGGGGATTTGTCGGAGCTGCGCGCGGCGCGAACCGCTCGAGAACCGGAACGCTCGATAAGCCGGGAAGCAATCGCTCCTCAAGAGCGATTCGACCGCAGTGGTCACCGGCCCGCTATCTTCGCAATTCCCTCTCGAGATTTCGTCGCTCAATCCGTGGAACGCGCGCTATTCGACAGGGGCTTCCAGACGATCGCGTTGGACGGCGATCGGATTCCCTCCGCGGCCGTTAGCCTCGTCCTCGCCCCGCTATTCTCAACCGGAATCATGGTCATTTTTGCAGCCGACAAAATGCAGCCAGAAACGCGACGCGCTCTTGAAGCAATTGCCGGAGATTCTTTTTTTGACTTTGTGACCGCGGCCCAACGGTTCACCCGCGACGAAGTGGCAACAGAAATCGTTTTGCACGCGGAATCGCTGCGGATCACATCCACTCGAGGAGAGGCTGACTAAGATGTACACCGCGCTATTTACCGAGGCTACAGAAAAGCAGGATGCCAAAACCCTCGTGAACACTCTGTTGGACGAGCGTGACGCGGCGCCGGTGTGCCTCACTTGCAGCTTTCAGGCCGAAGACATTATCGTGCTTCATCTTCTGCGCGAACGGTTGCCGGATCTTCCGGTGTTGTTCCTCGAGACTGGCTATCACTTTCCCGAGACCTACCGATTCCGGGATCGCATCACGGCTGAATGGCGACTCAACCTGGTCAACGCGCTGCCCAAACAAACTGTTCAGCAGCAGGAATCCAAGCTGGGAATTCTGTATCGAGAAGATCCGGCCAGATGCTGCCAACTCCGCAAAGTCGATCCCTTGATGGCGTCGCTCGAACCGTTCGAAATTTGGTTCACGGGTTTGCGTCGGGAACAATCTCCTACGCGGAAGAACCTCAGGAAAGTCGAAAATCACCGCTTGCCGAGCGGCAAGACCCTGTTGAAAGTCAGCCCTCTTGCCGATTGGACGTGGGCGCAAGTCTGGGAATATACCGGAAAGCACGGGCTGAGCTACCTCCCGCAGTATGACCAGGGATATGCCAGCATCGGCTGCGAGCCATGCACCGCCGTCCCGACGGATCCCGCCAATCCCCGGTCGGGCCGGTGGAGCGGCAAGAAACTTGAGTGCGGAATCCACACGTTTTCGGAGAAAACCGAGTGATCCATTTCTTGCTAGGTTTTCTGATTGCACTGACCGTGGGACTCACCGGTATCGGCGGCGGGAGTTTCACCGTTCCCGCGCTCTTGCTGATCGTTGGTCTTCCGGCGGGAGAAGCGGTCGGAACCGCGTTCGTATTTGCCGGCGTACTCCGGCTGATTGCCGCGCCTTTCTACCTGATGCGCCGCCATGTTCACTCGCGTTACTTCCGTCTGCTGTTAACGGGAGCGGTGCCGGGTCTTGTGGTTGGCATACTGGCGCTACGTTTCTTGTCCAAAGCCGGCAACAGCCCTCTTGTGATTGTCGTCCTCGGAGTGTTGCTGGCGCTCACCTCCAGCCTGACTTTCGTTCCCCGTGTTCAGAATCCGCGTTTCGCTCTGAACAATGCCCATTGGTTGCCTTGGCTGGCATTTCCGATTGGCGTCGAGTCAGGGTTTTCCTCCGCGGGAGCAGGGGCGCTCGGCACCGTGCTGTTGCTCAATTATTCCGAAATGGCACCGGCACAAGTGGTGGGCACGGACATTGTGTTCGGATTGGTCCTTGCGGCGATCGGAAGCGCGGTGCATTGGACGTTTGGTTCGATCAGCGCGCCCATCTTGCTGCAGTTGCTCGCGGGAGGCGTGCCTGGCGTCGTGCTCGGCTGCTTGCTCGCTCGAAAAGTGCCGGCACAAAAACTGAAAGCCGTGGTTGCGGCCGTGGCCCTGATCGCGGGGTTGCAGTTGGTGTGGTCGGGCGCACGCGCCATTGCGGCCCAGCATTCCACCGCCGCCGCGAAGCTAGACGCGCGGTTGCCGGGAGTGTCGCGGCCATGAATCTAGTCGCGCGCGATTCTATCGTAAGCCTTCTTACCTCTTCTGTGTTCGCTCCTGCCTCTCGTTGTTGTTGTTTTGTTTGTTGTCGTTGACGCCTCTCCATGTATCACCCGGCAAGTAGTTTTTGCGCGTTTCTCTTTCTTTTCACCAATCGAGCAGCATCTGCGCCGTGCTGGCGCACAAGATCAAAACAGGAGCGTAGAAATGAGTCCGCTCAAGCTGATTGTTTCATTCGCAAAGAAAGTAACGCTCTACGCCTGGTCGATAATTCTGGCCGTTGCGCTATTTTGCCCGGCTCTGTTCGCGCAGGGTGACGCTTCCCTGTGGGGTTCGGTGACCGACGCCACCGGTGCGGGCATCTCCGACGCTTCGGTGACCATCAGGAATCTGGAAACCGGAACGCAACGCACGCTCGTCACCGACGACGCTGGACGTTTCAGTGCACCCGCTCTCCCCGTCGGGCACTACGAGATTGTCGCCTCCAAAAACGGTTTTCGAGTGGATCGCAGGGCCTCCATAACCCTCGTCATCGGGCAAAGAGAAGAGCTGGACCTGAAACTCCAGGTCGGGGATGTTCACCAGACCGTCGAGGTTCCCGCTGACCTGGGGGTTGTGCAGATCAGCACCGAAGACATTTCCGGCTTGGTCGGCGAACGACAGGTAAAAGATCTACCGTTAAACGGACGAAGCTATGATCAGTTGCTTACTCTAAATCCAGGAATCGTCAACTACACGTCCCAGCGTGCCGGCGGGATTGGAACGTCCAACTCCGTCGTAGGAAACATGTTCGCGGTCTCCGGCCGCAGGCCGCAGGAGAATCTCTTCTTGTTGAACGGGATCGAATTCACTAGCGCGTCCGAAATCAACACGACGCCAGGTGGAGCGAGCGGACAACTGCTCGGGGTGGATGCGGTCCGCGAGTTCGCGGTGGTCAAGGACACCTACGGTGCGGAGTATGGCAAACGCCCGGGAGCACAGGTCAACATCGTCACCGCCAACGGTACGAATGAATTCCACCGCTCGATCTACGAATTCCTGCGCAACAGCACTCTGGATGCGCGAAACTTTTTTGATCACGGCGACATACCCCACTTCGAACGTAACGTTTTCGGCGCTTCTGCCGGCGGTCCGATCGTCAAAGATAAAACTTTTTTCTTTGCGAACTACGAAGGCTTCCGGCAGGGCCTTGGCTTGAGCGATCTCACCCTGGTCCCCGACAACACCTCGCGGGCCAAAGCGGCCGCGAGTGTCCGTCCACTGCTCGCGCTCTGGCCGGTTGCGAACGGCCCCGAGCTCCTGACTTCCACAGGAGCTCCGAGCGGAATCGCCGAGGCGTTCAGCAATCCCCTGCAGCATATTCGGGAAGACTTCGGAACGCTCCGAGTCGATCAGACATTGTCGAGTAATGACTCGCTCTCCGCGGTTTATACAGTCGATGACAGCCAAGCACACTCACCCACGAGCAACCCCATCACCTTCACCGACGTTTTCCTGCGCGAGCAGGTAACGAGCCTGAACGAAACGCACGTGTTCAGCCCAAGTGTGGTTAACCGCGCCACATTCGGGTTTTCGCGAGGAGCCTTTTATTTCAACAGCGGAACGACCGTCGATTTGCCGGGCTGGATCCAGGAAGGCCAGCCCGTGGGCGCGGTGGTGGTCGGCGGCGGCACAACCCTCAACGGAGCGTCGCAAATCACCAATGGAGGTACCAACGCCGGAAGCAATTTGACGGCGGCGCGCAATCTGTTTACCGGAAACGATCAGCTCACCTTTACCCACGGCAGACACCTGCTCAGCTTCGGCGCGTGGCTGCAACGCGTGCAGGCTAACGATGTTCTGGTTCAAGACCAGTACGGCCAGGCTTCGTTCACGAACTTACAAAGCTTTCTGCAGGGAACCGTGAGCACCTACACGTACGCACCGAGTTACACGCCGCTCGGCTGGCGTTCGCTGGAAGGCGCGTTCTACGCGGAGGACGCCATTCGCGTGAAGCCATCGATTGAGTTGCGAATCGGTTTCCGCGCCGAGTCTACCAACGGCTGGAATGAGGTGAACGGCCGCGCTTCGAATTACGCCTTCGACTCGAGCGGTGTGATCGTCACACAGCCGGTTGTCGGCGATTCCGTTTTTTCCGAGAACAACGCGAAATTTCTCCCGGCTCCGCGTCTGGGACTCGCCTGGTCGCCGTTTTCGTCAAAGAAAATCGTGATCCGCGGAGGGTTCGGGGTCTACTACGCCCTTCTGGACAATTTAAGCTACCGCCTGGACCAGAATGCGCCCTTCAATACGGTCTTCGCGGCTAAGAGCATCCCGTTTGCGAGCATTGCACCGGACGCTACCTACGCGAGCGCCAAAATCATTCCGAGTGGAGTCCAGCCGGACCTGCGCACGCCGACAATCAACTCCTGGTCGCTGAAGGTGGAGCAGCAGATTTCTCCAAACACTTCGTTCAGCGTGGGCTATGTGGGTTCGCACGGATATCATGAGTTGCTCTCCGCCGACGCGAACCTTCCCGCCTCGACGATTTGCCCGGCGTCGCCGTGCCCTGCTTCGTATCCGGCAGGCACACTCTACTATCCAGCCAACGCGCCCCTGGCGAACAATGCGGTCTCGAATACGACCCAGTGGTTTTCCGAGGGCGTCAGTTCCTACAATGGGCTCGAAGTGGACGCGAACCGCCGCCTTGGGCGCGGCCTGCAATTTCGCGGCGTGTACACCTTTTCCAAAGCGCTGGACGACGGCGACAACGTAAACACCAGCGTTGCCACAAATTCGCCGGCGTTCGTCGCGAATCCGCTCGATCCGAAAGCAGATTACGGGCGCGCTTCGTTCGACGTCCGGCACGCCGGCGTTCTAAACGCCACCTACGATCTCCCGTTTGGTCGCAGGAGTTCGGACGTGCATCCTTGGGTTGAAAGAGTTCTCGGAAACTGGCAGGTCAGCGGGATCGAGACAGTGCAGTCGGGCTTGCCGTTCACGCCGCAGTTGTCCTATAACCCCTCCAATGACGGCGACTCACGCAATCCCGTGCGGCCGTCGATGAATCCAAATTTCAGCGGGACTTTGATTGAAGGCGGACCGAACCAGTATTTCAATCCCAGCGCCTTTCTTCAACCACTTCCCGGGACCTACGGAAATTTGGGCCGCAATACCCTGCCGGGTCCCTCGCTGGTCGAAACCGACTTCTCGGCTGCGAAGAAATTTGCGTTTTCCGAACGCCGCGCCCTGCAATTCCGCGCGGAGATCTTCAATGTATTCAATCACACCAATTTCAACACGCCGAATCCCGTGGTGTACGCCGCGGCAACCGGCGGTCCATCGCCGACGGCAGGAGTGATTACTTCAACAGCGACCAGCTCGCGCCAAGTCCAGTTTGGGCTGAAGTTCCTGTGGTGAAACGTAGTGTTGCCGAGTGTTCATTCTATCCGAGAGGTTTGTGTTTGAAATTACGGAGGCCGCTGCTGTATTCGGAAACGATGTGACCGTTTCCGCGTAGCTTGTACTTATAGGTCGTTAATCCTTCGATGCCCATGGGGCCTCGCGCGTGTAGTTTGCCGTTGCTTATCCCCACCTCCGCGCCGAGGCCATAACGGTAGCCATCTGCAAAACGTGTCGAAGCATTATGGAATACGCCGGCCGCGTCGACTTCCCGCAAAAAGCGCTCGGCGACGGCTTGGTCTTCGGTAACAATACACTCGGTGTGTTTCGAACCGTACTTGTGGATGTGATCCAATCCCTGTTCCAGGGTAGCCACAATCTTGATCGACAGGACGAGGCCCGAGTATTCGGTCGACCAGTCTCGGTCGGTTGCGGGAACTAGTTTTGCTTCCGGAACTAGAGCTAGGACACGGGGACAACCACGAACTTCCACGCCGGCAGCTTGCAGTTCCGTGACGATCCTTGGCAGGAATGCGGCGGCGATATCCTGATGCACCAGCAGCGTCTCGGCGGAATTGCAAGCCGCAGGATATTGAATTTTAGAATCCAAGGAAACGCGCACAGCCTTGTCTAAGTCCGCGGCGCGGTCGACGAACACATGGTTGATTCCCTCACCATGGCTCAGGACAGGGATGCGGCTGTTCTGCTCCATGTACGCAACAAACTCTTTCGAACCGCGCGGGATCAACAGGTCGATTTCGCCCTGGAGACCCAACAGACCCAACACGTCCGAGCGAGACTGAAGCAGGTGAATGGACTCCTGGGGAACATCGGGAAACCTGTGAAGCGTATCTCTCCAGACAGCCACGATGCTTTCGTTGCTGTTTGCGGCTTCCGATCCGCCTTTGAGCAGAACGGCGTTGCCCGACTTGAGAGCCAGTGAAGCGACCTGCGGGACAACATCCGGACGGGATTCGAAGACGACTGCAATCACGCCAAGCGGGCAAGATTCCTTGTGCAAGACCAGGCATTCGTCGAGCTCAGTAGCTGCCAGCCGTTTTCCCAAAGGGTCATGCAGATTCGCGACTTCGCGCACGCGAGCCGCCATCTCGGCAATGCCACTCGGTTTGATGTGCAGCCGTGAGAACAAGGCTTGTGTCATCTCTCCGGTGGACAGGAGCTTCTCTGCCGCGGCGCAATCCTTCGCATTGGCAGCCAGGATCCGTGCGCCATTTCTTTCCAGTGCGTCCGCAATCGCCAGGAGAGAGGATTTGCGCGTTTCGTCGGGAAGGAGTGCGAGTTTTCGCGATGCCCTGCGCGCAGAATGCGCAATGGAAGCTACATCTGTGAGAGCTGCTGTTGGAGAGTCATCGCTCATGCTTCGCGCTCCAGAACAACAATATTATCGCGAGTAAACAGAACACGAGCAGTTGCCGCCGCCTCGCTGGCACAATTGGCAATGCCTCGGGCAAATTCCTTGCCGTCGACATTCGCGATGCTTACTACGTCCAAATGCCCAAATGGTTTTTCGACACGAACGATGCCTGATGAAAGCAAACTCGCCTTGCCGCGGGTTACCGCGCGCTGCGCTCCAGCATCCACGACGACGCGGCCGCGGACGCCGGCAGCGTAGGCAAGCCAGCGGCGTTTGCCCTTCATTCGACTGGACGGCAGAAAAACGGTGCCCTCCGGTTCTCCCGCAAAGATCCGTGGCAGCGCTTCGGGTCGGCTGCCATTGGCAATCACGGCCACACCACCACAATTCATAGCAATTTCTGCGGCTTCCAATTTCGTAATCATTCCACCGCGTCCGGACTCCGAAGGCCCGCTCGCCAGAGATCTCAACTCTGGTGTCACCTTCGAAATCAGTGGGATCACCGGCGCGCGGCTCGTGGCACCGGCGCGCTTCTGTTTCGAGGATGTTTCGGCGATCAGGAGGCCGTCGACATTGGTGAGAAGAATGAGCGCGTCTGCTTCCAGTCCACTCATGACAAGAGCGGCCAACCGATCATTGTCACTGAAGGCTAAAGAGCGACGACTGTCCCCAACTGTCTCAAGTTCTGCTGTCGACACCGTGTCGTTTTCGTTGACGATGGGTACCACACCGAATCCGATCAGTTTTTCCATGGTTCGCCGCAAGTTGGAATAACGTTGCCAGTTGCTGAAATCCTCCTCGGTCAGCAGGACTTGGGCAATTTTCACACCGTGAACTCCAAACAACCGTTTGTAGGCTTCCATCAACAAGCTCTGCCCAACGGCGGCGCACGCTTGCTTGGTTGCCATGTCTTTCAGCCGAGAAGGATGGAGTCCGAGCCAACCTCGCCCAAGTCCGACGGCGCCCGAAGACACCAAGACGGCTTGACGGTCGCTCGTTTGGAGAGTCGCGATGGCGTGCACAATCGGCTCAACCCGTTGTAGCGAGAGTTCACCCTGCGGGTCGGTAACTGTGGTGGTTCCCAATTTAACGACCACGCGTTTTGCGTTGCGCAGGAGGTCGTTTCGTTGGTGTTCGTCCTGACGTAGAGATACGCTCATAGGATTCTTGCCGAACCAATTAAGAGTACGACATTCGCCGGAGTTCTCCGAATTCGAATTAAGCGCTAAATCAAACGCCGGGCGGCCGGTTTTTCGACCGAATTCGTGAGGACATGAAGAAGCGCAGGAAAAAACAGAAGAGTATAAACGCTCCGATCGCCGCAGAGTCGGCGTTAGAGAATTTGCGACAGAGGGAGGGATCCTGCCCGAAGGTGAGGAAGTGAACTCAACGCGCGACTTTGCACAGCTGGTCCACAGATTTTCACAGGGATAGAATCAGAATTCGATTGACGACGTTTCGCGGCAGGATTACCTTCACGCCAGATTGAACCGGGAAGCTCAAAGAACTTTACGGCTCAGTTAGAGCGCACAGCAAGCGTAACAGCGGCTGCGATGCGAGATTGAACTGCGAAGCTCTAAGCCTTTGGGGCTCGGTCTGGAGTGCGTGACGGCTTAACGGCCGTCCTGCAATCAGATCGAATCGAGAAGGTTAGAAACTTTACGGCTCAGTTTAAAAAGGGCGCAAAGCCTAACGGCTGATGCGCCCTTACTTTTTGTGACTCAAATTCGATCGAACGCCGATACGCCTGACAGTTTTCAGTCGGCCAGACGATCCCAGATACTGCTTTCGCTCAGGGTGACTTTCCAGACGTCCGTCCAGTTTTCCTATTATCGTTTGTTGAAGCAGGTCGCCAAGTGAGCGCTGAGACTACTCATTCCAACGCGGATCCTCAGCTTCGGCGCAACTCGCTTGGTCTTTCGGAACTGGTGTTCCAGGGTGTCACGCACATCGCACCAGCAACCAACATGGTGTTCACGTTTCCGATCATCGCCCTCAAGGCAGGACCGGCCATGCCGCTTTCGTTTCTGTTTGCCACCATCGTCTGCTTCTTTATCGGGAACACCGCGTCCCAGTTTTCCCGATACATTCCATCGAGTGGCGGCTACTACTCGTTCGCTACCCGTGGACTGGGAAGTCGCAGCGGCTTCATGGCCACCTGGAGCTACCTGATCTATGAAATCCTCGGCACCGCCGGATGTACCGGTTTCCTTGGCTACTTGGTCTCGGACATGTTGCGATTGCAATTCCACGTGAACATCCCGTGGTGGTCTTTTGCATTGGCGACATCTGCCCTCATCTGGTCGCTTACCCACCATGGCATCCAGCTGTCGGCTCGCGTCACTGCGCTACTGGGCGGGCTCGAAGTGCTCATTATGCTGGCGCTCGCAATCACTTTTCTGATCTATCCGGGGCCGGGGTCCACGTATACGGCGCCGCTCGATCCCTCTGCGTCACCCCATCACTTCAGCGGCATCTTGGCTGGCATGGTTTTCTCCATTCTTGCGCTGAGCGGCTTCGAGGCGCCCGCACCGCTCGCCCAGGAAGCCCGTCGTCCCGCACGCTTCGTCGGCCAGGCGATCACGCTCTCCCTGATGGCAATCGGTGTCTTTTACATTTTCACGTCGTACGCAAGCTCGATCGGCTGGGGAACCGGGGACATGGCCGCCTTCGCTTCCAATCCCAATCCGTATTACGTTCTGGGCCATGCTCTGTGGGGCGCAGGCTGGTGGTTCGTTGTCCTCGCTATCGTCAACAGCGCCGTCGGTGTCGGTCTCGCCTGCACCAACTCTGCGTCACGCGTGATGTACACCATGGGTCGGGCGGGCACGCTCCCTGGTGGTTTCGGGCGCATTCATCCCAGGCACCAGACACCTACCTTGGCGATCGCCTTCGTGCAGTTATCCGGCATCGCGGCAATCCTGCTGGTAGGCTTGCTGTTGAAACCCGAAACCATCTTCGGTTTTCTGGAAACGATTGCCACACTTGCGGTCATCGTCCTTTACGTTATGGCGAACCTGGCCTTAACGCGCTATATGCGCCGTGAACAACCTGCCAAATTCACCGTCTGGCAACACGTCGTGCTCCCTTGGATCGCGAACTTCGCTCTTTTACCCGTCCTGTTCGTCACCGTTTACCCGGAACCCTCGTGGCCCTACAACCTAACGCCGTACCTGTTTCTCGTAGCACTCATCGGAGGCTTTGCCTACATGCAGTGGTGCGAGTCGCGCAATCCCGGAGCGCTTCGCAGAGGTGCAACGATGCTCATTGACAACGGCGCCATCTCCGGGCGCGAGTTGGATTGCGACGAACCCGCAACCCCCATATCCCCTCGATAGTGTCTGCAGGGTGAAACGAGAACCATCGCCGCCGTGCCGTGGCGACCATTCTTCCCTCCCTAGCAAATGGGAATTGCGGTAAGCACAAGATCCGCCAAGACCAGTTCGCGTTCAAAAACGTCCTGCGCTGTTATTCGTGTAGCTAAATTCGACCGCTTTCGGCGACCTGTAGGGAGGAGCGAAGAAGCGCCTGTATTCTCTCCGGCATGGTCGCAAAGCGAGAGTCCCTGGTTAGGCCTTGCTGATACCGATAAAAGATTTGCTGGACGATCACCGCTAGTTTGAAGCGCGCGAATGCGAGGTAGAAGCTTATTTGCGAAACGTCGCAGCCGGTTTGTTCCGCGTAATGCTGGACGATATCTGTTCTCGTGAAACTGCCGGGATGCGTTGTAACGTCTGAGAGACTCTGTTTTAGTCCGTCTGAATCCGTAGCGTCGGCCCAGTATGCCAGGGTAGTGCCTAGATCGGTCAGCGAGTCTCCGATCGTGCACATCTCCCAATCGAGAACGCCGACGATTTTGGTTATATCGTTTGCGTCGAGCACGACGTTGTCGAGTTTGTAGTCATTGTGAATCAGTGAGACGGATTTGATTATTGGCGTGTGTTGCTGCATCCAGACGCAGATCTTTTCCACTTCCGGATAGTCATGCGTTTTCGAGCCATGGTAGCGCTCCATCCAACCGCGTACTTGACGTTCTAAATAGCCTTCGGGTTTTCCGAGATCCGCCAGACCTGCGGCGCCGTAGTCGATGCGATGCAAGCGAATCAGGTTGTCGATAAGGGATTTGCTCAGCTGGCGTGCTTTTTCTGGTGATAAATCCAAATCGGACGGCAGGTGTTTGCGCAGGATAACGCCGCGAATGGGTTGCATGAGGTAGAAAGGCGCACCGAGTACGGAATCGTCACCGCAATAGAAAAACACTTCGGGCGAAGGCTCGTAGACCGAATGAAGTTTGGACAGCACTCGAAATTCGCGGCTCATATCGTGGGCTGTTTTCACTTTGCTTCCAAAGGGCGGACGCCGCAGAACCAGTTCTCTGTTACCAAGGTTAAGCAAGTACGTGAGGTTCGAGTGGCCGCTAGGGAATTGGCGAACTTGAAGGGCGCCGGCCTCATAGGGAAAGCGCATGCGCAGATATGGCTCGAGCGTGGCTAAGTTGAGTTCTTCGCCGGGTCGAATTTCTGTGGCCTGGTCCAGATCGCTCATCCATCCATCTTTATATCGTACAATGCGACACTGCGGGACTGAGTCAGGAGCCGCGAAATGATTTGGCGAGCGCCGTCCGCGAGCTGGCGATCACCACTGCTTCTCTCCTAATTCCTCCGGATTGTTCAATCCATGCGGAACGAGGCCGGATTGCTCAATTGCCGTTTTCGTGCGTAACGACGGCCTATGCCGGTACGCCTTGTTCTCTGCGAAAATCAGCGAAGGCACCGCCGCGCTCGGCAAGTCGCTTCAAGAGCGGCGCAGGCTGCCAGATTTCCCCGTGTTGACGATGAAACCCGGCAACCCGTTCATATACCTGCTTTAGTCCGACGGTGTCGGCGTACCACATCGGGCCACCCCGATAAGCGGGGAATCCGTAGCCATTAAGATAAATAATGTCAATATCCGAAGCGCGAAGCGCGTAGCCCTCCTCCAAAATGCGCGCGCCCTCATTGACCAAAGCATAGAGGCAGCGGTCCAAGATTTCCTGAGGGGAAATTTGATGTTGCGCGATGCCCGCTTCGGCCACCCACTCTCGAACGTAATCATTTACTGCAGGATCGGGCGTGGCGCGACGCTGGTCGTCGTATTTGTACCAACCTGCGCTGGTTTTCTGGCCGTAGCGGCCAAGTTCACAGAGACGATCTTCGGCAAACGGCTGCCGGATGCCGGGTTTTTCCAAATGGCGGTATTCCCCGCGGATGCGCCAGCCGACATCCAGGCCTGCAAGATCGCCCGTGGCCAACGGGCCCATGGCCATCCCGAACCCGGTTAGAGCATGGTCCACCGCTTCGACGGCAGCACCTTCTTCTACCAGGAATTGTGCCTCGCGGCGGTAAGGTCCAAACATGCGATTGCCGACAAAGCCTCTGCAGTTGCCGACGAGGACGCCAATTTTGCCGAGCGCCTTCGACAGTTGCATGCATGTCGCGATCACTTCCCTTGACGTGACCGCGCCACGGACGATCTCCAGCAATCGCATGACGTTCGCAGGGCTGAAGAAATGCGTTCCAATGACGAACTCAGGCCGTGACGTGGACGAAGCGATCTGGTCGATGCTTAGTGTGGAAGTGTTGCTGGCGAGGATGGCGCCCGGCTTGCAAATGCGATCGAGCTCGTGGAAGACCTCTTTCTTGAGGGCCATGCCTTCGAACACCGCTTCAATAATCAGATCAACGCTTGAAAAGTCGTCGTAGGTTAGTGTCGGCGTGATGCGTTTCAAGCGCTCGTCAGCAACCTGTTTGGAAAAACGGCCGCGTTTCACGGAATTCGTGTAGTTCGATTCGATGGTGGCCAGTCCACGATTCAGGGCCGCCTCGTCCATTTCCTTAAGAAGCACGGGTATGCCTGCGTTGGCGAGAACCATGGCAATGCCCCCGCCCATCGTGCCTGCACCAACAACCGCAGCGGACTTGATCGGGATAGTCGGAGTTTCTTTGGGTACGTCCGGAATTTTCGTGACTTCGCGCTCGCTGAAGAAAACATGGATCAACGCTTTGGATTGCTCGGAGACCAGGCAATCGATAAAAAGTTTCTGCTCAACTTTGCAGCCTTGTTCGAAGGACATTTTGGTAGCGGCTTCAATGGCCTCGATGGCAGCAGAAGGAGCGAGCAGGCCCCGGTGTTTCTTGGCCGAGGCTTCGCGGCCAGAGGAAAAAATCGCCGCGTTGTCCGTTTTGGTTCCAAGCTTTTCATTGCGCTCACGCGTTTTCTGGGTAGGTTTAGTGGCGACCTCACAGGCAAAGGCAATCGCTCCAACCCGGAGATCGCCTTCGATGATGCGGTCGATGATGCCGAATTTCAGCGCTTCCTCGGCTCCGATCGAATTGCCACTCACGCACATTTCGACGGCTTTCGCGACGCCAGCCAGTCGGGGAAGCCGTTGCGTGCCCGCCGCACCCGGAATGAGGCCGAGCTTCACCTCGGGCTGGCCGACTTGCGCGCTCGGAATGGCGACGCGGTAGTGGCCTGCCATCGCGAGTTCCAAACCGCCGCCCAATGCGGTTCCGTGGATGGCTACAATCACAGGCTTGGCGCTGTCCTCGATTTTCAAAAGGAGCGGAAGCAGCCCCGCGCCGCGAGGCTCGCCCGAAGTCATCTTGCCAAATTCCTTAATGTCTGCGCCGGCGACAAACGTACGGCCTGCTCCGATGAGCACGGCGGCTTTGACGCTGGCGTCCTGCGCGATCTGATCGAGAGCGTCGGAAATACCGTCGGGTACGCCCGGACTGAGCGCGTTTACGGGAGGATTGTTGATCGTAATAACGGCGACGCCATTTTCTTTTGTAAGCTGAACGAATTCGGTCATAGAAGCTCTCTGGTTTGCGGAGTTCGGTCGAACAATCTAAGCATTTTTCGTCGCCAAGACATTGCTGGAGTCAATCACCATGGACGCAATCCGTTCGCGATGAAACGTAGCATCGCCGAAGGCGGTTTCCGAGGCCTTTGCGCGACGATAATACAAGTGAAGATCGTTTTCCCACGTGAAGCCCATGCCGCCGTGAATCTGAATGCCCCGATTGCCGACGGCGCGTGCGGCGTCACTCGAATACATTTTGGCGATCGAGACCGCGGTGGCTGCGTCCGGCGAACTTTCTTCCAACGCCCAAGCTGCGTAATACACCGCGGATCGGGAGCTTTCGGTTTCAAGATACATGTCCGCGCATTGGTGTTGAACGGCTTGAAACATTCCGATCGGCTTGCCAAACTGTTTCCGCGTCTTCGCGTATTCGACGGTAATTTCAAGGGTGCGCTGCATGCCGCCGACCAATTCGGCAGCGAGCGCGGTGGTGGCGATGTCAAATGGCCGTGAGAGATCGGCGTCGGCGCCGACCTCTTCGGCTGCCGTGTTCGCGAATTCGACGACGTATAGCTTTCGCGTCAGATCCATTCCGGACATCGCAGAAATCTTAAGGCCGGGGGCTTTGCAGTCCACAACGAAAACGCCATTGCGCGCTACAACTACAATGAAGTCGGCAACAGCCGCATCGGACACGAAGAGTTTGACGCCCGTCAGCCTACCGTTGGTCGCATTCAACTGCAGCTGCCCAGGATTCCAACAGGCGCTGGATTCCAGAATGGCAACGGTGGCGCGCGCTTCACCGCGACAAATCGGCGCAAGGTATTTCTTTTTCTGAGCAGGTGTACCGACGGCATCCAAAACTGAGCCGGCCAATACGACGGTCGAGAAAAACGGGCCGGGCAACAGAGCGCGCCCCGCTTCTTCCATCAGAAGCATGAGTTCGACTTTGCCCAAGGCAACTCCACCATACGCTTCGGGAAAAATGATTCCGGTGTAGCCCTGGTCCGTAAGCTTCGACCAAAGTGCCTCGTCGTAGGCGGTATCGGTTTCCATCAAGCGGCGCATTTCCACGCTCGGGCACTCGCCCGTGAAGAACTTCCGCGCAGTGTCTTTTAGAAATTCCTGGTTTTCGCTCAAACCGAATTGCATGGCGTATCCCCTTAGTAGCTTCTTGGAAGACCCAGTACGAAGTGACCAATGATGTTGCGCTGCACTTCGGATGTACCCGCCTCGATGGTGTTTCCGCGCGTGCGGAGATAAGCGTAGGACCAGATGCCCTTGTCAATGGCACGCGGGTCATTGGCCAGTAGCTGGCCGTACGAGCCCAACAGTTCCTGCGCAACCTGCTGGAGGCGCTGGTTCAGCTCACTCCAGAAAATCTTCTGGATCGAGCCTTCCGGGCCGGGCACCCCTGTTGCCGTGATACGGCTGAACGCGCGCATCTGGTTGAAGCGCATGATGTCAATCTCCGCGCTGCACTGCGCGAGCTTCTGGCGGATAAGCGGATCGTCAGCCGCGGGCTTGCCGTTTCGCTGGATACTTCTCGCCAACTCAATGAGTCGCGTAATATACCGCTTGAATGTCAGGTGCAAGCGTGCGCCGTACGAGCCGCGTTCGTACATCAGCGTGCTCACGGCCACGTTCCACCCATCGTTCACTTTGCCAAGAACGTTTTCGACCGGGACTCTAACGTCGCGAAAGAACAGCTCGTTGAATTCCGATTCTCCGGTCATTTGACGAAGGGGACGAACCTCCACGCCGGGCGATTTCATGTCCACCAAGAGAACGGTGAGTCCCTTGTGCTTGGCCGCGCTCGCGTCCGTACGAACGACAAGCTCGCACCAATCGCCGACCCACCCGTAACTGGTCCAAACTTTCTGGCCATTCACGACATAACGATCGCCATCGAGTCGCGCTTCGGTCTGCAAACCCGCCAGATCGGATCCAGCGTTAGGCTCCGAAAATCCCTGGCACCAGATCTCTTCGGCGCTAAGAATTTTGGGAATGAAGCGCTTCTTTTGCTCTTCCGTTCCACAAGCGATGATTGTCGGGCCGATCAGACCCAGACCCAGGGAATTCGCCATCGGCGGCGCGTCTACCCGGGCCATCTCTTCCCAGAACAGCGCTTGCTCCATGAGGGTTGCACTTCGACCTCCGTATTCCTTAGGCCAGGAAACCGCCGCCCAGACACCTTCGTGCAACTTTCGTTGCCAAGAGCGGAGGTAGGAATACGATTCCTCCATCGGCTTTTCGCGCCATTCACTCCAGTCCTTAGGGACATTCGAAGCCAGCCACAAACGAAGCTCGTCTCGAAATGCCAGCTCTTCAGCAGTCAGATTCAAATCCATGGACTTCACTCCTTACCTTTGTGGAATCGACGAAGAGTGATTGCAGAGAAACAATTCGATTCCTGCTTGCACATTTCGGCAATTCATACGCTGCTTGCCGGTGTCACAAAGCCCGAATGAATCGTATCTTTGCCGTGCCAATATTTTTTCCGGATTTCCTTTTTGAGAATTTTCCCGGTAGCGGTCTTCGGCAAACTCGCGACGAATTCGAACGCGCGGGGACACTTGTAATGTGCCAACCGCGAACGGCAAAACTCGACAAGTTCCGCTTCGCTCGGAGTGCTATTCGGTTTTAGAACTACCAGCGCTTTGGGGACTTCGCCCCACTTTTCATCGGGAACGGGGATAACGCAAACCTCGAAAATGGCGGGATGTGCGAGGATGGCTTTTTCGAGTTCGAGGGAGGAGATATTTTCTCCTCCGCTGACAATGATGTCTTTCTTGCGATCGACGATCAGTAGGTAGCCGTCGGCGTTGATGGTAGCCATGTCTCCGGTGTGGAACCAACCACCACGTAGTGCTTCGGCAGAAGCGGCAGGCTGGCGCCAGTAGCCTTCCATCACGCCGTCTGCTCGAGCGACAATTTCACCGATGGCTTGGCCATCGCAGGGCACGTCGTTGTCGTTCGCGTCCACAACGCGCAGCTCGACGCAGGGGAACGCAAATCCGGTCATCGCTTGCCCCGCATAGCGCTGTTCGCCTTCCCACCCCAGTTCGGGCTTCATCGGAGAAATCGAAAGTGAAGGGGAAGTTTCCGTCAAGCCGTAACCCGAAAAACATTCGCAACCCAGTTTTTCCTCGACCTCGCGGACCAGAGTCGGAGACGACGCGGCTCCGCCGATGACAATCCGCCGCAGGCTGCTCAAGTTGAAGTTCGGGCGCTCGGGGCAGTTCACCAGGGCCGTCGCCATGATGGGAACCAGGCTGCAAGAGTTCACGCCCTCGCTTTCGATCAACCGAAAGACTTCTCGGGGATCGAAACGCTGAATCATGACGTGCTTTCCTCCAAGCAATGTGAGGAAATGTGCGACGCCCCAGCCATTCGCATGAAAAAGCGGGATGGTATGAAGCTCGACGGCGCTGTTTTCGATCTGTAACCCCAGGCAAACGTGTAAAGCGTGGAGGTACACGTTCCTGTGGGTGAGCATTACCCCTTTGGGATTTGCGCTGGTGCCGCTCGTGTAAAAAAGCTCCGCGAGTGCGTTTTCGTTAATGGAAGCGATGTCGGCGCGATACGGCGTGGCCTCCGCCAGCATGGTTTCGTAGTTTCGCGAATCGAGCCATGGGGACTCCGGAGCGCCTTCGAGCTGGCAGAACTTCTTTACACCGGGGAGATCGCTCCGGAACGATTCGACCAAGCCGAGAAATTGCTTTTCCACGAACAAAATCGTCGCTCCCGAGTCATTCAGGATGTAGGCCAGCTCGCTCGCCGCGAGACGAATATTTAGCGGAAGCAGAACGGCGCCGGCTTCCAACACGCCGTAATAGGCTTCCAGCAAGCGGTGGCAATTGGTGCTGAGGAACGCGACACGATCTCCGGCTTCGATACCACTCTCGCGTAGGGCGCCCGCTAAGCGTCGGGCGCGATCCGCGAACTGTACATAGGTGAACCGCTCTTGATTGCACACCACCGCAGTCCTGCGCGGATACTGCTGCTCTGCGTGGCGTAGGAAACGCAACGGTGTCAGTGGAATATTCATCGCGTGCGCCCGGTCAGGCGGATTGGCCTCCATCGACTACCAGCGTATGTCCGGTGACAAAACTCGAAGCGTCGGATGCAAGAAAAATGGCGGCTCCCTTCAGATCCTGCGGCCCGCCAAAGCGGCCCAAAGGTATCCCTGCCAACAACGCTTCCTTGTTTCGCTCGATCACCTTCTCGGACATTCCTGTCGGAAACCATCCTGGCGCGATGGCGTTTACCTGAATGTTGTGCATCCCCCACTTGGACGCCAGATCTTTCGTGAAAATAATGACCCCGCCTTTACTGGCGCTATAGCCGATGGCTGGCAAATTCGGAGATGATCCTCTCAGCCCAGCAACCGAAGCGATGTTGATAATCTTTCCGCGCCGCTGCCCGATCATGACCTTCCCCGCCGCTTGCGAAAAAAGAAACGTTCCTGTCAGATTTGTTTCTATGACTTTGTTCCATTGTTCCAGGGTCATCGATTCCACGGGTGCACCCCAGGACGTTCCCGCATTGTTGATCAGGATGTCGATGCGGCCAAACTGTTTGGCAGCGGCAGCCACAACTTCGTGAATGCTGGAAGGCTCTTTGACATCGCAGCCAAAGGCCAGGACTTGCCCCCCATATCGCAGTAGTTCCTCGCGAGCCTCCACGCAACGATCCTTCCTCCGCGCGCAAAGAACCAGATGCGCACCCATTTCCGCCAGACCCTCCGCCATCTGGCGGCCCAAGCCAACCGAACCACCGGTAACAATGGCCACGCGGCCGCTGAGATCGAATAGTTGCCGAGCTTCCATCTGGGTGTCCACGCAAGAAAGTACATACTAACGTGCGTTTATATCATATGTTAGTTGCTATCACTACCTCTGCGCAATTCCGACGCGAGCAACTCACCTAAATGGCATTTATGGAATCCCACACCACTTGCACGGTTAGAACGACAGGCGCA
>Ga0182018_10002141_pt1 | contig 20493 bp, 17 predicted proteins | sample 812P2MmetaG_FD_120490 | JGI IMG/M metagenome (GOLD analysis project Ga0182018, IMG submission 120490) | Permafrost microbial communities from Stordalen Mire, Sweden - 812P2M metaG | ecosystem: Environmental > Terrestrial > Soil > Wetlands > Permafrost | place: Sweden: Stordalen | collected...
CGGCCCGGCTGCGTCTACTCTCAAAGATCTCGCTCACTACCTCGTCGAGCGCAAGAAGTGACTGCGTGAAGTTTGCCAACATCAGGTTTGCAGATAATGCTCGCTCCCCGTCAGCGCCAGGCGTTGTTCCTGTTCTCCTCGTAGCGGGAATTACCGCTTTTCTCTCATCCCTTTTCCTCTCATCCTTCGCCGTCGCGCAGACAATGCCTGCCTGGCGTTATGATCTGCGTCCCGGCGATCACCTGATCTATCGTTACTCGTTTCATCGGCAGAGCCAGAGCAGCAATAACAAAGACAGGGATGAAGAGAGGTTTCAAACCGAGGCCCGTTTTCGCACTCATGTGCTGGTCACTGCAGAGAACTCCGGAGCCATCGCCCTGGGCTTCCAGAGCAATCGTGAATCCGCGGAATTGACCGAATATGTTTCCAAGGGCAAAGACCAACTCGCTCACGAGCGGCCCGATTTTCAGAAACGGATGCGGGCGCGACCAACGCATTTTTCCGAAGCCATGGAAGTGTCGGCGATCGGAGACGCTCGCTATCCCTGGGAAATTGCGCGCGAATCCACCAGTCATCTAATCGGCGCTCTGCACGAAGTGATGCCTCTTCCGCCGATGGCGCCGGCCAAAGGACAAATCTGGCACGGCAGTGTTGTACTCGGGCTGGATTTTCGCTGGGTCGACGACGAATTCATCCACGGCAAATCCTGCCATCACATCGAGGGCACCTCGCCCGCGGGAAACATCAGGCTGAGCTACTGGTGGTCGCCCGACTCAGGCGTCATCGAGCAGCTCATCCTGGATGGGAGCTACCCCAATTACGACACCACCGTTCACGAGACCGCGCGCATGGAACTCGACTCGCGCACACGAGGCGAGTCGCTCGATCACTGGCTCGAATCACCGGACACGCAACAGGCCGCCCTCCAGTCGATTTTGCTGAGTCCCGACATTCCCATCTCCGCAGGGCAACTCATCCCACTTCTTTCGTCGGACGTTCCGTCGTCCGACATTTCCTCAAACGACGCAACCACCACGCAGGCCTTGGCGCTGGCGATCGCGTCGCGGCGTAAAATCGATCTGCCGCCTGCCCTTCTGCGCAACCTGCAGCAGAGTTCCAGCACTCTCATCCAGTCGGAAATTCGACTGCTCACCGAGGCCCTCAGCAGTTCTGTAAGCCCATCGCCCACGGTGGGCGAATGCCATCGCCCCTTGCCGCAGAAATCTCCACATCCAAAATCTGGCACCTCATTCGAGGTTGTGCCGGCAACAAAAGAGGCTCCCGAGATTCCCTACCTGCTTCGCGTTCCTCCTTCGTACCGCGCCTCCGGCGGCCGGCCCGCGCCGCTGCTCGTCTATCTCAGCGGCGGCGCCGGTTACGCCATTGACGGTGTGAACTCCGCTCAAGACGCCGTTGCACAGACGGACTATCTCGTCCTCTATCCGCAAGCCGCTGGATACTGGTGGACACCGGAAATCGCTCGCCGCTTCGACGCCGTTTTCAATGATGTCCTCAAGCGCTTTAATGTCGATCGCGATCGCATCTACATCAGCGGTTTCAGCAACGGAGGGACCGGTGCGCTCTACTACGCCACTCTTTGGCCGCAACGCTTTGCAGCCGTCGTTACCCAAATGGGCGCGGGCCAGTGCAACGAGCAAGTCAAAGCCGGCCTCGCCAACGCCAGGAACCTTCCGCTGCTCCTGATCCACGGAGAGAATGACACCACCATCACTCCCGATTGCTCCACCACGACCCAGTCCGCGATGAACGACTTCCATCCAGCGACTGCACCTGAATTGAAAATTCTGCCCAAACACGGTCACGACATCACCTTACAATCCGATGAAGGACTGACACTGCCTTTCTTCCAGAACAGAGTCCGCAATCCCTTTCCGCGAACGGTTGACCTGATCGAAACCGATGCACTCGCCACCCGTGCCTACTGGGTTGAAATACTGGATGGCAAGCCCGGCAAATCTGACATTGACGCACGGGTTAAGACCGACAACACCATCGAAATCCACAGCCACGACATCAAACGCATTCGCCTGTACCTGCGCCCCGAATTGCTGCCCAAACCCGGCGACTTCCGCATCGTGTGGAACGGCAAGAAGCTCTTCAGTGGTCCGCTACGCGATCGTTGCTCTATGCCTTCGTCGTCAGCCTCCGCAGATCCGGAGCTCGATCTCGCGGATACACGCGATTTGACGTTGCCTTAACTGCGTACAAAAGCACTTCCAGCCCTTGAATCTGGCCCGTACCAGTTGTAGAGTTTTATTGCTCTCGCGTTCTCCCGCCTTCTCATTCCTCACCCAGTGTTTTGCGCTTAATGGTTGTAGTGCGTGTGCAACTAAAGGCGTTGCTGGAGTGGGTACCACAAGATGTGGTGTTTTATTACTTGACCCATCCCCGTATTCGCCGTTAGAGTTGGTGCAAAGTATGGATGGCGTATCGGGTTTTAAGGCACGGCATCCAATGATGCGAGCAGCGAGGAACCTGGAGAGTTAACAGTCGTCGGCTAATCGAAAGCCCTGATCCGCCGAAGGTAACCCTTGGATTCCCGCGATTTGCAGCGCCCTCCAGCCAGCGCCAGCCGGGTCCGCGGATGGCACGTGTCCGCGTCTGTAGTACGAAGGAGTCACTTTTGCTCAAACTCAAAAAGCTGCAAATCCTGGGATTCAAGTCGTTCTGCGATCGCACCGAGCTGAAATTTCACGGCGAAGGCATCGCCGCCATCATCGGCCCCAACGGCTGCGGCAAGTCGAACATCGCCGACGCCATCTCCTGGGTGCTCGGGGAGCAATCGGCCAAAACCCTGCGCGGCTCGCGCATGGAAGACGTGATCTTTGCCGGCACGCGCGACCGCAATCCCACCGGCATGGCCGAGGTGTCGCTGACTCTGATCGACCCCGAAATTTACGGCGGACCAGATCCAAGTGCGCCCACCGAGATTGAGATTCTGGATGACTTGCCCGCCGGGGAGAGCATAAGCGAAAACTGGGATGAAGCCGAGGTGCGTGCTCAGGCAGCCGCGGAAACGGAACGCGCCGTAGAGGAAGCTCAGCCGGGAAAAACCGAAGAACTGGAGACCGAAGTTGATGCCGAAACAGCGCTCGAAAGACGAGCTGGCGAATCGCCGATAGCCGAAGCCGCCATGGCCGCCGGCCCCCAGGTAGTTCTGAAAATCCGCCGCCGCAAGTTCAATCAGCAAAACCGCCACGCCGGAGAAATCTCCGTGACCCGCCGTTTGTTCCGCAGCGGCGACAGCGAATACCTCCTGAACGGAAAGCTCTGCCGCCTGCGCGACATTCAGGAGCTCTTTATGGGCACCGGTCTCGGTCCGGAATCCTACGCGCTCATCGAGCAGGGACGCATCGGTCAGATTCTGAGCAGCCGTCCTACCGATCGCCGCGCCATCATTGAAGAAGCCGCCGGAATCACAAAGTTCAAAACCAAAAAGCGCCTCGCCGAGGCGCGCCTGGAAGACGCCAAAACAAACCTGAACCGCGTCAACGACATCTTCGAAGAAGTCACGCGGCAGATGAACTCGCTCAAACGTCAGGCCAGCAAAGCCGAGCGTTATGCCAGGCTGCGCGATGAAATGCGCGCTAAACTGCGAGTGGTCCTCGCCAGCAAGTTCACCCAGATGGACGAGGAAACTGTGGCGCTCGATTCACAAATCCTGCAACTGGGCGACGAAATTCGCCTGCAAACCGAGAGCGTCCACGAATTAGAAAAAGACCACTCCGAGCGTACGCAGCGTGGATACGCGATCGAAACTGAAACCCGGCAGAATCGCGACCGCCTGAACCAGATTGCCATCGAAGGCGATCGCGGCAAAGCGCGCGTTCGCACCAATGAAGAGCGCTGCGCCGAACTGACCGCGCGCACTGCCTCCGCCGGCGCGGAACTTGCCCACGCCCAGCAGCGGCTCACCGCGCTCGAAGAAGAGCGCAACAGTCACCAGCAGTTACTCGACTCAGCCGCAGCCGATCTCGCCGCCGCCCAGCAGGACCTCGCGGTTAGTCAGCACGAGATGATGTGTGCTGCCACCAGCCTGGCCGAACTTGAGCGCGAGCAGGAGTCTCATCGCACACAAATTCTCGAAGCGGTTGGCAATGCGTCCAATCTCCGCAATCAGCTCGCGCAGTCGCAGGAGCGCCTGGCAGGCATTGGCCGCGAAGAGCAGCGTCTGCTGTCTGAGATCGCTACCGCGTCGTCGCAATCGGAAACTTTCGGCGGACAACGCGGCCAGATCACCCTGGAGTTCGAGAGCGTTTCGCAACGCGTCGATGGCCTGTCGGCAGAGATAGCGGACCTGCGCGAGACCCTCGAGACGAAGCGCTCTGCTGAAGGCGAAACCAAGATACACCTCGATTCCATCCGCTCCGAATTTGCGACCGCGCTCGGCAAGAGAGGTTCTCTCGAAGCCATCATCGCCGAACACGGTTATTCCACCGAGTCGGTTCGCCGCCTGTTTCAATCGGGCGCCATGCAGGGCGGAAACACTCCGGCCGGAGTGCTCGCCGATTTTCTCGAAGTCGAACCCCGCTACGAGCGCGTGGTTGAAGACTTTCTTCGTGACGAACTGAACTACGTCGTGGTCAAGTCGTGGGGCGCGGCTGACGAAGGCCTGCGCCTGCTGCGTTCCGACGTCGATGGACGCGCCACCTTCCTCGTCCATCCCGAGGATTCGCAGGCAAAATTCTCGTTCGTCGCCGATGAGAGCCAGCATTACTCTCCTCTCAACGACACCGTGCTTCCGCTCAAGAATTCAATTCGCGTGCTCAACGGATTCGGCAAATCGCTCGAAGTGATCCTGCCCAAGCTGGGCAACGGCTACATCGTGCAGGATCCCGCATTGGCCCGCGAACTGGCGCTCTCCAGTCCCGACGCGTTCTTTCTCTCGCAAACCGGAGAGTGCTTCCACAACGTGACCGTCACCGGCGGCAAGCAGCGCAGCGAAGGCCCGCTTTCGATGAAGCGCGAGCTGCGTGACGTACAGCGTCTGCTCGAAGAACTCGAACGAGCGCTGAGAGAGAAAGAAATCCTGGCTCTAACTCTGACCCGCGAGATCAAAGACTACACTTCTCTGCTCGATCGCCTGGAAGACGAAAAACGCGAAGCCGAGAAGCAGGCGATGACTTCCGGACATTTGCTGAAACAACTGGAAAACGAAATGTCTCGCGTTCATGAGCGCATGGCCGTCAGTGAACGCGAACTGCAACGGCTAGCGGCCGAACGCCAGCAGCAGGAAAGCCTGATCACCTCGTGGCAAGCGGAGCTCTCCACCATCGAGGCAACGCGCACCCAACTCGAAATGGAACTGGCCGCCGGGCACGATCGCCTCGCCACTCTGCGCGGCCAGCGCGACGCAGCCGCTGAAAACACTTCGCAGCGAACTGCGAACGTAGCTACACTGCTCGAGCGCCACCGCTCCGCGACGGCCCTGCTGCAGCGCGTCGAAACTCTTTTTGCCGAGATGCTGGAACGGACCGCAGCTTTGCAATCGCAAATGGAATCGGCCAGCGCCGAAATCGCGCAACGCCAGAGCGAGAATGTGATGCTCGCCGAACAGTTCCTGCAGTTTGAAGCCGAGCGCAATGCAGGAGAGGCTCGGGAAGGCTTGCTGCAACTCGAATCTGAGCAGGTGCGCTCCCGCCTCGCCGAAATTGACGAACTCCTGCGCACCACGCGCCAGCAACTCGATCTCGCTCGTGACCGTCGCGGCGAACTCTCAGCCACCGCAGCCAAGCTGCAATCCGATCTGCAACACCTCGCCGACACCTGCCTGAACGAGCTCGGACTCGAGCGCCCGGTCCTGATGGCCGATACCACCATTTCGCTCGTCACCGGCGACGAGCTTGCCGCCGAAGATCAAGCTCACCGCGAGATGCGCGCTCGGCTCGATGCCATGGGCCCCGTCAACATGATGGCGCTCGAAGAATACAAAGAAACCGCCGAGCGCCATGAGTTTCTCTCTACCCAGAGAAAAGATCTGCTCGACGCCATCGCCGATACCGCCGCCACCATTCGCGAAATCGATCAAGTCTCGCGGCAGAAATTCGAAGAGGCGTTCCATAAGATCAACGAGAACTTCCAGGTCACCTTCCGCACCCTGTTCGGCGGAGGTCAGGGCTTCATGCGCTTGACCGACATCGAAAACAGCGCGGAGAGCGGCATTGACGTGGTAGCGTCGCCTCCGGGAAAGAAAATGCAGAATGTGCTTCTGCTCTCCGGCGGCGAAAAGGCGCTCACCGCGCTCGCTCTGCTGGTCGGAATCTTCCAGTACACGCCCAGCCCATTCTGCATCCTCGACGAAGTTGACGCTCCGCTCGATGAATCGAACATCGCGCGCTTCACTGAACTCGTGCGCGAAATGAGCGTGCAGACCCAGTTCATTCTGATCACGCACAGCAAGAAAACCATGAGCATCGCGCCCGTGCTCTACGGCGTGACCATGCAGGAACCCGGCGTATCGAAGCTGGTGTCGGTGCGGTTCGGGGCGGCGTAAACGGAAGGTCAGTCGACCCCGATGAAGAAACCGATGATGATGTGTACATCCGGTATATAATGTATACATTATGCCCGAGTCTTCGGTTCTCACTCTTCGCCTCGACGCCAAACTGAAAAAACAACTCGACCGTATATCGAAATCCATGAACCGCACCCGCTCGTTCGTCGCCGCCCAGGCAATCCAGGAATATGTCTCCGTGAATGAATGGCAAATCGCCGAAATCAAGAAAGCGATTGCCGCGGCCGACCGCGGCGAATTCGCCACCGACAAGGAAGTGGAGCAGAGGCTGAAGCGTTGGACGCGTCGTGCACGTTAAGTGGCTTGAGATAGCTCTCGACAGTCTGATTGCTGAGGCCGAATATATCTCGCAAGACAGTCCTGCCGCGGCCGACCGAACCGTCGTGGCAATATTGAACGCGGTCGAAATTCTCAAACGGTTTCCCGCTTCAGGGCGGCCTGGGCGGGTAGCTGGCACTCGGGAGTTGGTGGTTACCAGCACCTCTTATATTGTTCCGTACCGCGTGCGCGACGACACCGTAGAGCTGCTGCTTGTCTTCCATGCCGCCCGCAAGCGGCCCAGCCATTTTTGAACCCATACATCAAAGACAGCTCACGCTAAAAAATACAAACTAAAACTTATTGACAAGCTCCGCCGGCTTCTGCTTTCTAAGTCGAAAACCCATCGCCTTTTTTTCCAGAGCCTTCCTCAGTTTTTCCACATCACCGCCCCGCCAAAACCCGCCACAGACAGGGGTTCTACCGTACACTGGAACTGTCAACTCCTTTCCCTCCAACCGCCGGCAACGCTGCCTGGCGCCGATGATGGAAAGCGTTGACAAATTCCCTGCGACAGCTAGAATACGCAAAGTTTTCTAGCCGGTGAAATCCACATGAGCCCCGAAATCCTAGACACCGTCCTTCTCCGCACCGACTATCCCGAACTCGAACTCCACGCCAGCGGTAAAGTCCGCGACGTGTACAACCTCGATCCCGATCACCTTCTCTTCGTGGCCACCGACCGTATTTCGGCCTTCGACTATGTTTTGGCGACCGGCATTCCGCACAAGGGCCGCGTTCTGACCCAGATCTCTCTATTCTGGTTCGATTTTCTCAAAGACATCGTCCCTAACCATTTCGTCACGGCCGATGTGACCCGCTATCCCGCGGCGGTTCGTGCCCACGCCGAAGAACTCCGCGGACGCTCCATGATGGTAATGCGCGCCGACATGTTTCCCGTCGAGTGCGTTGCGCGCGGCTATCTTTCCGGTTCCGGTTGGAAGGAGTACAAAGCGACGGGCACAGTCTGCGGCATCACCCTCCCAGCGGGATTGAAGGAATCAGATCAACTCCCCGAGCCGATTTTCACTCCCGCAACCAAGGCGACCACCGGCCACGATATCAACATTTCGTTCGAAGAAATGTGCACGCTGGTCGATCCCGAACTGAGCCGTCAGCTTCGCGACATCACGCTGCGCATCTACAAAAAGGCGGCGGATTACGCGCGGCAACGCGGCATCATCATCGCCGACACCAAGTTTGAATTTGGACAGACCGCCAAAGGCATCACTTTGGCGGATGAAGTGCTCACACCGGATTCCTCGCGCTTCTGGCCGGCCGACTCCTACCAACCGGGCAAGGTGCAGGATTCCTACGACAAGCAGTATGTTCGGGATTACCTCGAAGAAATTCGCTGGAACAAGCAACCGCCCGCGCCGGCCCTCCCCCAGGAAGTTGCGCTGCGGACGAGCGATAAGTACCTCGGGGCGTACCGTCAATTGACGGGACGCGAATTGGAGATCTAGTTCGCACACAAGCATGAGCATTGCGGACTGGATCATCCTCGGTTTCTTGGTATTTTCCGTGATCGGCGCGGCGATGGAGGGCTTTTTCTTTGAGGCTTTCAAGTTGGCCGGCTTGGCCGTCGGATATCTGTTGGCGGCCTGGCAATATCAACGCCTGGCGGACTGGTTCGCGCCCCATTTGAAATCGCCGTGGTTGGGCGAGATTGCCGGCTTTCTGATTATTTTTTTTGCGGTCCTGCTTGTGGCCGGGATGGCTGGACGGATCGCTCGCTGGGCTATGAAGAAAGCGGGCCTGAGCTCGCTGGATCGCGTGTTGGGTGCGGTCCTCGGGCTGCTCCGCGGCATTCTGGTGGTGGCGATTGTGCTCACGGCAGTGGCCGCTTTTGCGCCGGCGGCAAAGTGGCTCGACGGCTCAGAGTTGGCTCCATATTTTCTGGTGGGCGGAAGAGCCGCAATTTGGCTGGCTCCTCCGGAATTGCGGCACCGCTTCTATCAGGGCCTGGATTACATGCGGCAGGCGCATGGCGCAACGGACAATGTGCCAAAGCTCCAGCCGCAGTCGAGATAATTATTGATAAGACGAAGAATTACGACGAAGGAAACATACGGAATCGAGGCGGCAAGTGAAAGATCAATTGGAAGCTCTCATTCTTCAGATGTACAAAAGCAATATCCTTTATTCCGAAGCAGTTCGCGAATTCAAAAAGCGCTTCATCATCACCGTGCTTGAAGAGAACCGCGGCAATCAGTGCAAGGCGGCGCGGCAGCTGGGGATGCACCGCAACACGCTGAGCCGCACCATGCAGGAACTGAAGATCGATGTTCGTCCGCTGCGCGCCGGCGCCAAGCGCCCGCCCAGAAGCGCGCGCCCTCTGACTCTGGAAAGAAAGCAGGTCAGGTAGAACCACAGCTCAGGTGTCAGGTGTCAGGTGTCAGGTCTCAGGTTCAGGCCTTAGGTCTTAAGGTCTTAGGTTTCAGGTCTCAGAAAAGCGTGACTGGGCGGGAACACCCCAGAACAAGAAAAAGGCGCCCCATCGGGACGCCTTTCTTATTTCACACCGCAGTCGAGTCCAAGCGTTTTTCCTGAGACCTGACACCTGCGACCTGAGACCTGCCCTCTAGTGCGCTGCCGGCCTGCGATGAACAGGCGGCTTCGGAGCCGCTTTCACCAGCAAAGTTCCGTCGGTCATCGTCATGACAAACGGCTTGGCCACGTAAGATACCGGCGTTCCTCCAAACTGGAAGTCCGTATCTTCCTTCGGCATGTCCTTCTTGGGGATCACCCCGGTCATGGTCAAGTCGATGTCGGCGCGCTTGGCATCGATATCGTCCTGGCTGCCGGCCAAGTGCAGTCTGGTGGGCGAGTCGACGCTCTTGCCTTTGGCATCGGTCGTTTTTTCCGGAGCATCGATCGCGATGATATGGGCCTGCATCTGCAGCGGTTTCCCCTTCAGCGCGCTAAACACCTTCTCGGCATCTTCGGGCGTGCCCTCGGAAAGCACCATCTGCCATTCCGCAAAACTCATTTCTTCGACTTTCTTGCTCTTCACCAAGGCGGCCGCCTGCTCGGCCGGGGTCGGCGGCACATACTTCGTAATCGCGAAATTGTCCGGAGGTTTGGTCGCCGTGGCCGCTAGCGCCAGCACATCGGTCCAACCCGCCTCGCTGCCGTGATATTTTGCATACTTTTTCTTGCCAAAATCGGCGATCGTGGCTTTGCCAGCGCCGGTCTGCAAGTTAGAGGCGCGCGCTACGTAGAAAAGCCCCTCCAGGTCGTTTTCGGCCGGTCCAGGCGCGAAGTCAGCCAGCGCCAGATAATACACTTCCGTCAGATTCGTCGGATCGCCAGCCACCGCGGCCCGCAGATGTGTCTGCGCACTCGCGTAATCCTTGGCGTTGTAAGCGCTCATACCGATGGCGTTATTGAAGATTCCCGTTGCGGTCGATTTCAGCTTGTCCCAGTCCGCCGCTGTCGTCTCAGCCGGCTTGGTCGCCGTTTGCAGACATTGCAATCCCTTGTCACCGTTCTGGCCCGCCTCAGTCACACTCTGCTGCGCGGTTGCACCAGCCGCCGTGGTCTGCTTGATATAAGTAATCACGGCCAATGCCTGAAGGTTGCAGGGGTTCACCAGCAACACCTTCTGCCCCGTCTCGATGGTCTTGGGAATGTTGTTCGTCTTTTGGTAGGCACCCATCAAAAGTTCAAGCGCGTCTTCCTTATAAGAACTGTTGGGAAACTGCGTCACAAAAGCTTCAAAGCCGCTGATCTTTGCCGCCGGGTCGGTCTGGTTCGCGGCGCCCATGTAGGCGTTGTACTCGGCTGGGTCTTTCATCTCTTTCTTCGGCGCAGGCGCTTGGGCTGGCGCCGCCGAGGCTGGCGCTGCGCCTTGCGGCACTGGCGCAGTACCTTGCGGCACTGGCGCAGTACCTTGCGGCACCGGCGCGGGAGCGGTTTGAGCGACGGCGGTAACCGCGGCTACCAGCAACATCGCGAGAACGATCTTCTTCATTCCTATGGCTCCTTAACTCTTCGGGGGAAGCGGGAGTTTTACTATTTCGTCTGATGTCAACCAAGCCTGGCGTCTAGCTTGCACCATCGATCGGTCTTTCGCCACCAGTACTTTTACCAACCCACCGGCATTTCTATTGCCAATGCCGGCAGTCGCGGAAACTGTGGGCCGCCTCGAAAAGCAGGCTTAACATTATTCCGGTGTGCGGATTATAAGGATGTACTCCCGCTAAGGCAAGCGGCTTGCACGCTTTGCGCCTCCTGCCGCCTTAGATGCAGAAAAAGCACAAAACTGTGGATTACACACAAAATTGTAGATTGCAGACGGTGATTACAGACAAATAACCCGCCCTCTCTGACTCCCACTGCAGGTGGCGCAAGCAGGGATGACGGCCAATCCGTGGTTCCGTCTTGCCATAGCAGGGTCTCCACAAAATAGAATAGTGGGACTCAAAGGAGCCTGTTTTGCCGATGCCCACTTCCAACCTATCTTCGACGAATCTACCGCTTGCAAACCAGGTCGCGCTTGTCACCGGCGCTGGACGCGGCATCGGTCAAGCCGTCGCCCTCAAGCTCGCCGAACTTGGCGCCCACACCATCCTCTGCGGACGATCTCAGCAGTCGCTCGAACAAACCAGGGCCGCGATTCAGGCAAGCAGCGCTGCGTCTCCAACAGCCTCAGTCATCGAGTGCGACGTCACCGATCTTGCCTCGGTCGAAGCACTGGCCAAGCGCATCGAACTCGACTTCCAGCGCCTCGACATTCTGGTCAACAATGCCGGCATCGCCGGACCGCCGGGCCCGCTGCATCAACTGGCGCCCGACGATTGGGATTGCATCTTTAACACCAATTTGCGCGGCGTTTACTACTGCATCCGCAGTCTCGCCCCGATGATGATCAAGACCCGAAACGGACACATCATCAACCTCTCTTCGCTCGCCGGTAAGAACCCCTTGCCGAACGGTGCTGCATACGCCGCCTCGAAGTGGGGACTGAATGGATTAACCTACTCCGTCGCCGAGGAAATGCGTGCCTACAACATTCGCGTCTCAGTCATCTGTCCCGGATCGGTTCACACCGAGTTCAGCCCGCACGCGGGAAAGAACTCCGACAAGATGCTGCAAGCCTCTGACGTCGCGCACGTCGTCGGCATGCTCGTCACCCAGGCGCCGCAATCGTTCGCCAGCGAAGTCCTGCTGCGTCCCACGCAGAAACCGTAACCGGGACAATCGGCGCGCGGATCCACCGGAACCTGCCGTCAGAACCTACTGCTAGAATGGTTCGGCGAGGCCCTCCATGGCCATGGTCGTGGACTTCGATGCCCGGAACAACGTCCTTCGCGCGACTCTCACCGGCAGCATGACCGGCGCCATCCTGTTGGACTTCTACGCCCAAGCCGGCGATTACATGGCGTCGCATCCGCCCTGTCGCGGGATTCTCGATTTCTCAGGTGTGACCGACTTTGAATTTTCCAGCGAGGCCATCCGGAAAATAGCCGCATCCCCGCCCGCGTTTCCAAAGGGATACATGCGAATCCTGGTCATTCCCAGGGACTTCATTTTCGGTATGGCGCGCATGTTTCAGATGATCACGGAAAAGACTCGACCGGAGTTGCAGGTAGTTCGTACGCTGCAAGATGCGTACCTTCTGCTTAAGGTGGAAACACCGGATTTTCACCCGATCGCCTGACCCTCAGTCCTTGAACAAGTTGTCAAACGCCGCGCGCGCGTCGTTCGGACGCTGACTGCCCTTGCTCGAGGTTTCTTTTTCCACCATCACGCGAATGGAGAAAAATTGGCAGTCGTTGCGTTTGTCTTTGGGAGAGATGCGGGCGGGAATCGGCTGATTGCACTCGAAGCGGCTGGACGGGTCGAAATGTTCGCACTGTTTGCAGGCGTGCAGGTCGAATCCGCATTTCGGGCATTGGCCGACCGGATCGGAAAGTTTCGGCAACAGCGCTCCGCATTCCGCGCAACGCGAAACGGTGCGCGTGCCCGGCATGTTCATCGGACGCGGCCCGAAAGTGTTCTCTCTTTTCGGGGCCGACGGCTTCTCGAACTCTTTTTTTGGTCCCGTTCCCGAATCCTGGTATCCACGTTGCCGGTACTTGCGATCGGACAAAAAAGCGCCTCCTGCGAACGCTCATTGTCCGTCTTTGCAGCGGCGCGCACAAGCATTTCTTTCGCGCATCTTGATCGCGACAGCCGGCAACCCAACGCCGGCGATTCTCCTCTAACAGAGGGCGGACCAGCATCGCGACGGCACACGGTGAATTGTCTTTCACATTTCGGGGTGCTACCATCCGTATAGAGCGAGTATCGAAAAAGGCATATTGAGGGGGTAGTTATGGCGGAACGTGACGGCAATGGCTTCTTGTGGTTCTTGGCGGGACTTGGCGTGGGAGCTGTGGTTGGCGTGCTGTATGCTCCGCGCTCGGGCGATGAGATGCGCGATGTGATTCGCTCCAAAGCGCAGGAAGGCAGCGATAAGGCGCGCCAGCAAGCTCGCCGCGCGCGCGAACAGGCGGGCGAGTGGATGAACCGCGGCAACGATGTGCTCAACCAGCAGAAAGAGCGCTTCCGCTCCGCTTATGAAGCTGGCCGTCAGGCGTATTCGGAGACGACCGCCGCCGGAGCCGAACCGCCGAAGAATATCTAGCAGCGCGCGGTCGGAGCAACGAGCGGTCGGAGCAACGATAGGAGCACCTATGGATGACAACCTCCTAAGAATCTTTATCGCAGTCACGACGTTCGCGATTGTGGTGCAGGCCGGAATTCTCATCGGCCTCTACCTCGCCGTTCGCAAGAGCACCGCGCGCATGGAAGCTCTGGCCGTCGAAGTAACGAGCAAGACCCTGCCCACGATTGAAGCTTTCCAGATCACGCTGACCGAGTTGCGTCCGAAGATCGAAGTCATCAGCTCCAACGCCGCGGAATCGAGCAATCTGATTCGCAATCAGCTCGCGCGCATCGACGCCACGCTCACCGACGCCCTCGATCGCACCCGGCTGCAGGTCATTCGCGCCGATGAACTGCTGAACCGCACCATGGATAGAGTCGAAGAGACCAGCGAGATCGTGCACAAAACCGTAGTCTCGCCGTTGCGCCAGGTCAACGGCCTTATGGCCGCAATCAGCACCGGAGTCGAAGTTTTTCTCGGACAGAAGAGACGCCACCCCAAAAACGGCGCCGGCGTTCCCCACGACGAAATGTTTATCTAACCGCCGTTGTGAGTTTCTGTCTACCCGTAGACGGTTCGCAATCGGTCGTCTACTCCTCGTTCCCGCCTTCGCCACGCACCCGCTCGCTGCGCGCGTCCGGCACATAGATTGAGTGAATGTTCTGTTCAGCCGCCAGTTTCTGGAAGCTCGCGATATCCGCGTTGCGAACCTCGTTCCAGTGCGCCAGTAGTTCGTCGGTCTGCTTTTTCAGCTTCTCGAATTCCTCGTATTGCGCCGCGGTCGGAGCCGAGTCCGCGAAACCGGCGATTCCCAGAGAAAGATAAGCCAGCTTCGCGTCGATGCCCGGCGCGTAAGCGAGCGAATCTTCGCTGGCGGTAATTTTGAAATTAATCAGCGGATCGCGAACCGCAATCAGTTTCGCGTCCAGCGCGCTGGCGCCATCGAACACAGCTTTGGTGGAATTGTCGGGTACGAGTCGTTTCTTCAGCGCCTCCAGCTGTTCGCGCACGTCCTGGATCTGATTGACCGCATCGTAGACGCGATTGAGCTGCTCGCGGATGTCAAGCTCGAGCTTGAACTGTTTTTCCAGATCGCCCTGCGAAATGGTAACGCGCGGATCGATCTTGACTTCAAGCGGAGACGTCAGGCTCTTGCCGGCGGCCGTCAAACGCACCTGATATTTTCCCGGCGCCGCCAGCGGCCCTTTCGCGCCGTCGTTGTATTCCCACAAAAAATAACCGGGAACGCGGTCCGCTTCGTCATAGCGAAGGTCCCACACAAAACGATTCAACCCCGCCTCTGGCTTGATCTCTTTCTCGGGCTTCTTGTCATCCGGATCGAGCGGTTCGTCGAGTGCCTCGGTCTTGGTGCTCGAATATTCTCGAACCACCTTTCCCGCCGCGTCGAGGATTTCAATTTTCACTTCCTGCTTCAATTCCGCTTTCGGAGCTTGCTTCAGGTTGTAATAAATGACCGCGCCGTTGGGCGGATTCTTTCCCGCAAACGACAAATGCGTGGGAGATTCGCCCGAGTGGATTCGATACGCGGTTGCGGGTTGGTAAAGATGCACGTCTTCCTGCGCGACAGAATCGGCGAACTGTCGCAGCGGCGAGACGTCGTCGAGAACCCAGAACGCCCGTCCGTGCGTCGCCAGCACCAGATCGTCGTTCTTGATGATCAGGTCATGCACGGGAACGATCGGCAAATTGATTTGCAATGAGCGCCAATGTGCTCCATCGTCAAATGAGACGAAGACGCCGCGTTCAGTCCCCGCGTAGAGCAATCCCTTTTTCTTCGGGTCTTCGCGCACGGCACGCACGAAACTCCCTCCCGGAATTCCCGTCGTGATTTTGCTCCAGGTCGCGCCGTAGTCGGTAGTCTTGTAAATGTAAGGCGCGACGTCGTCATTCTGATGGCGATCGACGGCCACGTATGCGGTACCAGCGTCGTGCGGCGAAGCTTCAATCAGGCTGATCCGGCTCCATTCAGGCAGGTCCTTGGGAGTGACGTTGTTCCAGTTCTTCCCTTCATCTCGCGTGACTTGAATCAAACCATCGTCGGTGCCCACCCAGATCAGTCCTTTACTCACGGCCGACGGCGCGATGGAGAAAACAGTGTCGTAATATTCCGTGCCGGTATCGTCAATCGTGACCGCTCCGCCCGAAGGCTGCTGCTTCGATTTGTCGTTGCGAGTCAGGTCGCCGCTGATCGCTTCCCAGTGCACACCAGCATCGGTAGTTTTGAAAACGCGCTCGCCTCCGTAATAAATCGTGTTCGGGTCCTGCGGAGAAATCACGATGGGCGCAGTCCACTGAAAACGATGGTCGAGCGGAGCGGCGCCCCGCGCGTCTGAAAGTTCGGGCCACACCGCAATGCTCTGGACCTGGTTGGTGCGACGGTCGAAGCGCGTGATGTTGCCCTGATAATCGCCGGCATACACGATGTTCGGATCGCGCGGATCAGGCGCAATATATCCCGCTTCCCCGCCGCCGACCGCATACCAGTCGTCCTCGTCGATCGCTCCATCATCGCTGCGGCTGGCAATGGCGACGCTCGAATTGTCCTGCTGTGAGCCGTAGATGTAGTACGGTGTCCGCGTGTCGGTGATCACGTGGTAAAACTGCGCGGTCGGCTGGTTGTCTTCGCGCGTCCACGATTTCCCGCCGTCGAGGCTGACGGTAACGCCACCATCGTCCGAGGCAATCATGCGCTTCGTGTTCTTCGGATCGATCCACAGCCCGTGATTGTCGCCGTGCGGAACTTTCACCTTGTTGAAGTTGCGCCCGCCATCGGTTGACTTGAAGAACTCGACATCGGCGACGTACACCGTATTCGCGTCCTGCGGATCGGCAATCACGTGCATGTAATACCACGGGCGCTGCAAGAGCCCGTGACTGCCGTTGACCAACTCCCACGAGTCGCCGCCGTCGTCGGAACGGTAAAGTCCGCCCTCTTTCGCTTCGATCAGCGCGTAAACGCGTTCGGAGTTCGCCGCCACGGCGACACCCACGCGGCCGTATGGCGGCTTCGGAAGCCCGTGCTCCTCGAGCTTCTTCCACGTTGCGCCTGCATCAGTCGAGCGATACAACCCGCTGCCCGGCCCGCCGCTGGAGAGCGTCCACGGCGCGCGTCGTGTTTCCCAGAGCGTGGCAAATAAAATGTTGGAATTCTGCGGATCGAATGCGACATCGACCGCACCCGTATTTTCGTCCTTGTAAAGGACTTTCTCCCAGCTCTTGCCGCCATCGAGCGAGCGAAAAACGCCGCGTTCCGCGTTCGCTCCATAAGGATGGCCGAGCGCGGCCACGAAAACGATGTCGGAATTACGCGGGTTCACGATCACTTTACCGATCGCACGGGTGTCTTTCAGCCCGACGTTCTTCCAGGATTTTCCCGCGTCCATCGACTTCCACACGCCGTCGCCTTGCGCGATGTTGCCGCGAAGACAGGCCTCGCCCGTGCCAACGTAAATCACATTTGGATCGGACACCGCGACCGCGATGCTGCCAATGGATGGCGATCCGTCGTGGTCAAAGATCGGAGACCAGGTGTTCGCGCCATCGGTCGACTTCCATACTCCACCGCCGGTCGCGCCGAAATAGTAGGTACTGGGGTCGCCGGGGATTCCAGCCGCGGTCAGAGATCGTCCTCCGCGAAACGGGCCGACTAACCGGTAGCTCATGCCCTTGAACAGCGGATCGCCCAGGTTCTTTTCGTCTTTGTCTTCCGTCGCCGACGCCACAGGCTCCGCAGGCGCGTTCTTTTGCCCGGCTTCCAGTTTGCGCGTGGGCTCCTTTTGCTGAGAAAAAGTCGTAGCTGAAAACAGAACGAGAAAGACAAACAAGACGAAGCTGACACGCGCTTTTTGCATCATGAATCTCACTGGCCCCGGGAAAGAATTTTGGTCGCAGTCAATGTTAATGCCGGAAGCGCGAAACGCACAAACTCAGGCGCCCTGAACAACGTACCCGCGTAGTCAACAGGGCGAAGAACGAAACCTTGCTCCATTTGTGCTGCTGCCGCCTAAAATGTTTCAAACATTTCCTTAGCTTTTTGATTTGAAACAAAAGTTGCCGGAATGCAACGACAGTTCACATCCAACGACGTGATCGCCCTTACCGCAATCACCGCCCGCCAGCTTCAGTGGTGGGACGAGCGCGGAATCGTGTCGCCAGATCGCAAAGGACATCGCCGCATTTACACCTGGGAGCAACTGGTTACCGTGTCCGTGATCTGCCAGCTCCGCCGCCGCGGGTTTTCTCTGCAGCGCATGCGCAAGGTGATTTCGTTCCTGCAGCGCGAATTTGGCACCAACCTGGCGGCTGCGGTTCGCGCATCTTCGGAGTATCACCTGCTCAGCGACGGCACCCATCTCTATCTACGTACCTCCGCGCGGCAGGTTTTGGACCTGTTAAAAAACTCGCGCCAGCCGATGTTCGATATATGCCTGAGCGACGAAGTGCGCCGCGTCCGGGCCGAAATCGCCCAGGCAAAAACGCAGGCGCGCAAGAAATCCGCAAGTTCGGTACGGATCCGCTCTTTGCGGCGAAGCCGTACTGCGTAAGACCGGAGTGCATAAGAGATGAGCGTTAACCAAGCGCAATCGAAAGGCGGGGAGGCATGATGATCGGTGAATTAAGCATTATCAACGAGTGGATTCCCGAGCAGATGGAACCCGGCACCGTGTTCGTACTGGAGAACGCGGGCGAAGTTGGAGAAAAAGAAGATCCCTATTGGGCGGTGCTCTCCTGCCCGTCCTGCGGCACGCTCGGCTTGATTACCCGCCGCCAGATGGCTGGCCTTTTGCCAACCATCTGCGGCTCCTCGCAATGCTCAGCGCAGTTCTTTATCAAGGATGAAGAAATCACGCCGCGAAAACCGTTCTAGCCTCTCGACGCCTGGCTTGCCGCGCCCCTAGCGCGAATTTCTTTCTGTCGCCAGTTTCACCGGCACCTGCTCCACAATCTCTATATCGAATCCTTCCAGACCCGCCACCCGCCGCGGATGATTCGTCAGCAGCCGGATACGCTCCAGATTCAGGTCGGAGAGAATCTGCGCTCCCAGCCCGATCTCGCGTTGAATCTTGCGCTCATTCTCGGGGAGCGACGGCATTCGTCGCTCATGATGAAAAGTCAGAAACGCCTGCTCGCCAATTTTTTCCGCCGAAAAACCTTTGGAAGTCGTGTGCAGGTAAATCAGCGCCCCTCGTCCCTCTTCGGCGATTCTCGCGAGCGACGCTTCGAGCGTCTGGTTGCAGTCGCATCCGGTCGCGCCAAAAACGTCGCCCACCAGGCAGTGCGCGTGCATACGCACCAGCACCGGAGACGACGAGTCGCTGATATCGCCGCGGATCAACGCCATGTGCGTTTCGCCGCCATCGACTTCGCTCGCATAGGCGATCAGCCGAAATTCCCCGTGTTTCGTGTCCACCATCGCCTCGCCAACGCGATGCACATAACGTTCATGCTGCATACGGTAGCGGATCAACTCCGCTACCGTCAGCATTTTCATTTCGTGCGTGCGGCAAAACTCAATCAGGTCAGGCACTCGCGCCATGGTGCCGTCGTCTTTCATGATTTCGCAGATAATCCCCGCCGGAACCATGCCCGCCAGCCGCGCCAGATCGACCGAAGCTTCCGTCTGTCCCGCCCGCACCAGCACTCCACCTTTACGCGCCCGCAGCGGGAACATATGCCCCGGCCGCGCCAGGTCCGACGGTCGCGTAGCAGGATCGATTGCCACTTTAATGGTATGCGCGCGATCATGCGCCGAGATTCCCGTCGTTACCCCCACCCGCGCGTCAATCGCCTCGCAAAAAGCCGTCCCGTATTGCGACGTGTTCTCGCTGGTCATGGGACCGATGCGCAGATGATCCAGGCGTTCCTCGGTCATCGCCAGGCACACCAGCCCGCGTCCGAACTTGGCCATGAAGTTGATCGCTTCAGGAGTGACCTTCTCGGCGGCCAGCGTCAGATCGCCTTCATTCTCGCGGTCTTCGTCGTCAACCACCACAATCATCCGTCCCGCACGGATCTCCTCGACAGCCGTTGGAACATCGGTAAAGGGTGAGTTCGGGATCGTCATCTTAGGAGTCATAATCATCACGCAGCATTCAAATCGCGCCGCTTCTCAGGCGGAATCTCGCTCTCCTCACCACGAAACAGGTTCTTGACCGCCCGCAGCACACGCCGCATCACCACCGCGATCGCAGCCAAAAATGCGGCAACAATCACGCCCGCCGCAATCGGATGCTGCGTAGCCAGCCAAGTCAAGAATACCGCAAGCGTGTCTTCTGTCGCGCTGAGCGCGAAGTTCGAAACCGGCTCAGGAGACGGCGTCACGGCCACGCGGGCTGCCGTTTTGCCGCCGTGCGCCGCCAGGGCGATGGCTCCCCCGGCCAACGCGGCCAGTAGCTGCTTTTCCGCGGAAAGCTGCGACGTCGCCCCATAAGCAATCAAAGCCGCCACCGGAACTCGCACAAAGGTGTGTAGCGCGTTCCAGAACAAATCAAAGACCGGAATCTTGTCGGCGACAAACTCCACGGCAAAAAGCGCGCCGCTAGCCACAATCACCCACCAGCTGGAAATCACAAGCAAGCCTGCCGGCAAGTCGAGCAGCCCGGCGTGGGCCAGAAGTCCGAGCGTGGCCACGGTGGCATAGACGTTAAGTCCGGCCGCAAAGCTGACCGCCACGATCAGTCCAACCAGGTCGGAGCCGCCGAATTTCATGTTCGTAAGCATACTGCCTGTAAGCACTCTGGTTAGCTGTGAAATGCGGTCCGCTTTCTACCAAGGCGATCCGCTTTGTAGCAATAAGAAAGGGCCGCCCAAGGGCGACCCTCCAGCCAATCCGGCTCCCGATCTTACAGGGTGGATTCGATTTCAAAACCCCACGCCTCGAGCAAGGGCTCGGGGATGTACTTCGAATTCTTGTTGCGCCGCGCCCATTCGCGCAGCCGCGTCGACCGTAAATACTGGTCCGGAG
>Ga0182018_10002142_pt1 | contig 20487 bp, 24 predicted proteins | sample 812P2MmetaG_FD_120490 | JGI IMG/M metagenome (GOLD analysis project Ga0182018, IMG submission 120490) | Permafrost microbial communities from Stordalen Mire, Sweden - 812P2M metaG | ecosystem: Environmental > Terrestrial > Soil > Wetlands > Permafrost | place: Sweden: Stordalen | collected...
AGGACGTCGCGTGGTACAAGTCTAAAGATTTATATTACATGGCTACATTTTGGATGGGTTTCAGGTGTTGATTCGAGTCTTTTCAATCGGTTGATGTGAAAGGAAGAGGGAAGCTCGGCTTAGCACCAGGCTCTGGCCGATCAGCATGGCGCGCTGCGCGTCAATGGGCCCATAGGCCACGATCACGTTCCAGGCCTGCTCGACCAGCGTTTGTTTTTGCTCCGGCGTCAGACCGGGCCGGTCGCTGACGGCCTTGATGGCGCCTTTCACCAGGAAGAAAAGGCCTTCGGTCGAGAGAAGTCCGGGGGTGGTCATATCCGTGGTTCCTTACGCGGTGGACAGGCAATCAAGGTATAATATCCTGTATTGGGCCGCGTCAAAAGAATTTCATCATAATGGAGTCTGGGGGCCGGCGTTTTAGCCGGCCTGCCGCCGAGGCCAATCGCTCGAACCAGGAAGGCCGGAGCTTCGCCCCCTTGGGCCGCGAAGAGCGGACCGATGCCTCCTGGCGGGTCAGAGGGCGGAGCCCTCGCGCTTCCTGGTTCGAGCGCCTGGTTTCCGCGAGCCGGCAAGCCGGATAAAGCGGGCTGCGATGCCGATCATCGATCCACAAACCGGGCAGGACGTCAGCGATTCGCGCACGAATGCGCCGGACGCGCGGCCGGTCTTCGCGAAATTGAAGCCGCTGTTCTGGCTGGCGTGGCTGTTTCAGGATCCGGGCCAGGCGACCGTCTATGTGAGCCCCTCCCGAATGCAAGGGGGCATCGCCGAATTGAGCGCACCCTGGACGCCGCATCCCGTTCAGTTCCTGCGCGGCTTCACCGCCCCAGAGCCCTGGACCGCTGAGGCGGCGGTGCAATGGTCGGTAAGTTGGTACAGCTTCGAACCAAATCCACAATTCAGAGCCACTCAGCAGGCCACTATCAGGGCCAGGTTCGTGAAATCGGACCCGGCCGAGACCGCGAAGTTAAAGCCGCGTGGCGTCGAAACCGGAATCGAAACAAACGGACGCTGCCATTTGCTGCCGCGAATGCTGGCGAGACGCTGGCGCCGCGGCGAATGTGAGGACCGCGCGTTGCCCCTGCTGCTGCATCGCCTGGAACGATCGCTGAGACGGACGGATTTCACGATCCAGCAGAAACTGCTGGTGCTCGGGTTCTGCTACATATTCGGGGTCGTTGGTTGGCCGGCCGCCGGCGGAGCGGCTTACTTCTACCTGACGGACACTTCGGACGGCGGGCAGGGACTCGGACTGCTCGCGGCGGCGTTTTTGACGCCATTTTTCACCGCGTTGGCCGCGCACCTCGCACAGATCCGCCGCGACCGGCGAGTGGACAGGCTGATCGGAGAACTGTTGGCGGGAGCAAATTGACCTTTCCGCACGCGTTACGAGATGTCATTCGTCGTCTTTGGCGGGCGCGCGATCGGGCTCGCGAACGTACGGGTCGAACCTCTCCACCGGCCATAACGCCGCCGCGTCCCGTTGTGAGCTGAACAGAAGATTGATGAAATACTTTGACGCGATTTTGGTATCACGCGGCACGAACTTCGGCAGCGAACCGCCCTCATACAACAAGAACGTTTCGTAACCGAGGTCGGACATGAAGCCGCGTAGTCCGGATGGCGACGAGCCCATTTGCGCCAGGCCAAACTCATGCGATTTGCCGAGCGGTCTTAGGGCCTGTCCGGGATCATCATATCGAAGAGTGGGAACAATCTTGGTCCCATTGGCCTTTCCCCGGGTCGGAACACGGTCCGAGAGCGTCTGCGTGCTCCGCGTGCATCCCTTTTATATCCGCGCCAGATTCCTTTCGTTACCCAAGCGCCGGCGATTGCCCCGAGATAAGAATTTTAGCGCGGATAAGAAAGGGATGCACGCGGAGCACGCGGATGTGGTTGTGCGGTTGAACCGTTCCGGGTCGGATCTAATGCCTTGATGACGGACAACTCGTTTTCGATCAGACATTCAGGCCGACGCGGGACCCTCATCCATCGGTTTCACGCCTCGTCTTTGGCCGGCGCGCGCTCGGGCTCGCGAATGTACGGATCGAACCTCTCCACCGGCCATAACGCCGCCACGTCCTGTTGTGAGCTGAACAGCAGATTAATGAAATATTTCGACGCGATTTTAGTGTCGCGCGGCACGAACTTCGGCAGCGACCCGTCCTCATACAACAAGAACGTTTCGTAACCTAGGTCGGACATGAAGCCGCGTAGTCCGGATGGCGACGACCCCATTTGCGCCAGGCCAAACTCATGCAATTCGGCGATGATGTAGGGAACTTCGAACTCACGCAGCAGCCCAACGGCCCCCGCCAGCACGCGTTGTTCCGCGCCTTCCGTGTCGATCTTGATCAGCCTGGGCGGAGCAAGTCCCAGTCGCTCCATTTCGGTGTCGATCGTGGTCGTGCGCGTGACCATTGGCCGCGGATTCTGGGCGCTTTGGTGATTCGCCGGAAGAATTCCCGGATCCCACAGCGAATGTCCGCCATCGTTGTCGCTGTTCAGGTGAAACATCGCGTCCGTGACCCGATCGCTGGCCGGACGATCCACCACGGTCACGGTCGTGATATCGTTCAGCGCGAGGTTGGCCGCGAGCCTTGCCCGGTTGTCAGGCGCCGGCTCGAACCCGACCACCCGCCCTTCCGGGCCCGCCAGAAGCGCCGCGAGGACGCTGAATATGCCGACATTCGCACCGACATCCAGTACGGTATCGCCGGGTTGAATCGCCCGTAGAAACACCGAAGCGACGTCCTGTTCGTAAAATTTCCCATGTTGCAAAGCGGCGAGCACGTTCCGCTCGTTCACATACTGGGGATCGAGATCGAACCGGGCCGTGAGGTCGCCGCCCGGCCGTCTTACCGGGATGTTCACCAATGCCATGTGTCGTGCTCCCGGGCGCCGATTAATTCACTTCTGGGTCTTTTCCCATTCCAGCGCGGCCTGATCCGCGCCCGACGGCAGCGGTGTCCCCGGATGCTTCATCCACACGATCACGTCGTTGATAACCGTGTCCCGTTCCAGATCGCGCAGCGCCAGGTGATACCGCGGCGGATAATAGGCGAGCCGCGCGCCCGGATCCGACAATGCCCGCCACGTCGCGAGAGTCGCCTTTTTCGGAATCAGATCGTCCTTGCCGCCGTATATGAACAACCCTCTCGAACGGAATTGCGGTGCCGCCGCCAGCGCCGCGTCCATCAGGTCGACCAGACCGTCCGTGGCATCGACGCGGGTCTTGTGGATCGTCAACGGGTCTTGCGACAGCCGGACCAACGCGTCGTGATTGTCGCTCGCGGTGATCTTCACATAGCCGCGATTTTCCAACGTCATGCCGGGTACCGTGTGCGAGGCGACCCAGAGCACACTGCGTAGGAAAAAATTCATCTCGGCGCGGCCCCACACCGCCGGCGCAACCAGCACGTAACCGGCGACGCGCGGCGCGTGCGGCTCGGTCGCCAGCACCATCAGCACGGCGGCGCCCATACTCTCACCCATCAGGTAGACCGGGACGTCCGGATAGCGGCGGTGCAACAGCTCCGTCATCTCCCGCGCGTCGTCCACCAGACCCTGAGTTCCTGGCCAATGGCCGCGAGCCGCCGTCGCGCCAAACCCGCGTTGATCCGGCGCGAACACCGCGATCCCGGCGCCGGCGAACGCGGGGGCGGGGATTTCCCAGGCGTCACGGCTGTCGTTCATGCCGTGCAAGGCCAGGACCACCGCGACCGGCGCGGTCTTCGGCAGCCAGATGCGGTACGGCAAACGCATCCCGTCCGGCATGACGAACGCATCCGCCGTCTCCGCCGGGCGCATCGTGTCGGGGCCCGGCGGCTCCAGTTCCTCGGTGCACCCACCCAGAAACAGTGCCAGAATCGTCAGAACACAGAGTGAGGTTGAACGCATGCGTGGCATCGCTATCATCTGGTGACGCAGCCTACCAGATCGAGGACGAAAATGCCGGACGTTGCCGCGCTCCCCCCGGAGACTTTCCACGTCGACGACCGCACCGTCGCCTGCGATGGCGGTCCTCTGGGCCACCCCAGGGTGTTCCTCTATATCGAGGACCATGAGGTGGTGTGCCCCTATTGCTCGCGCGTCTATGTTTTGAACGAAGGAGCCGGTCACGGCGGACACTGACCCCCCCCGGGAAACCTCGGGCGAAAACGCCATGCACCTGGTGCTGATCGACGGCTCCGGGTTCATTTTCCGCGCCTTTCATGCGCTGCCGCCGATGACGAGGCCGGATGGCACGCCGGTCAACGCCGTGTTCGGCTTCACCAACATGCTCGCGCGGTTGCTGAAGGACCACACAGGATCGCACATAGCGGTGATTTTCGACGCCGGGCGGTACACATTCCGCAACCGGCTCTATGAGGCGTACAAGGCGCATCGTCCTCCGGCGCCGGAAGAACTGATCCCGCAATTCATCCTGACCAGGGAAGCGACCGAGGCATTCGGCGTGCCCGCGATCGAACTGACCGACTGGGAAGCCGACGACCTGATCGCGGCCTACGCTCAGGCGGCGGAGGGGCAAGGCGCGCGAACCACGATCGTGTCGTCCGACAAGGATCTGATGCAGTTGATCAGGCCGGGCGTCATGATGATGGACCCGCTGAAGCAAAAGCCGATCGGTCCGGCCGAGGTCATGGAGAAATTCGGCGTCACGCCGGACAAAGTGATCGAAGTGCAGGCGTTGATCGGCGATTCCACCGACAACGTTCCCGGCGTGCCGGGCATCGGGCCGAAGGGCGCCGCGCAGTTGATCGCCGAGTTCGGCGATCTGGAATCGGTGCTGGCCGCCGCGCCGTCGATGAAGCCCTCGAAACGCCGCGACGCACTGATCGAGCACGCCGACAAGGCGCGCATCTCCCGCGAGCTGGTGACGCTGCGCGCCGACGCGCCATTGCCGCTGCCGTTCGAAGCGCTGGTGGTGAAGGAACCGGACGCGGCACATTTGGCCGAATGGCTGGGCGCTCAGGGATTCCGCAGCACGATCAGCCGTTTGGGGTTGAGCGCGCCGGCGGTGGCCGCCGAGGCGCCGAAGCCGACGGTCGATACACCGCATGTTCCCGTCTCCGATGTGGCATTTGGCGATTACGCATCTGTCACGACGGTGGAGGCGCTGCGGGTTTGGGCCGAGGGGGCGCGCGCCGCCGGTTGTTTCGCATTGGATACGGAAACCAACGGGCTCGACGCGATGCGGGCCGGGCTGGTTGGTTTGTCGATGGCGACCGCGCCCGGCCACGCCTGTTATGTGCCGCTACGGCACGAGATCCTGGCCGAGCAGGTGCCTCTGGCCGATGCGATCGAAATCCTTGGCCCGTTGTTCAGCGATGTTGCTGTTTTGAAAGTGTTGCAAAACGCCAAGTTCGACATGATGGTGTTGGGCCGCGCCGGTTTCCCACCGATCGCGCCGGTCGACGACACGATGCTGATTTCGTTCGCCCAGGATGCTGGGGCGCACGGGCATGGGATGGATGAACTGTCTCGGCTGCATCTGGGTCATACGCCGATCCCGTACGATCAGGTCACCGGCACCGGCCGCAATCGCATCAGTTTCTCTCACGTGCCGATCCATAACGCGACGGCGTACGCGGCCGAGGACGCGGATGTCACGCTGCGGCTTTGGCACTGTCTGAAGCCTCGGCTGTGGTCCAATCACGCACTGGCGTTGTATGAACAATTGGAACGGCGGCTGATTCCCGTGCTGCTGGACATGGAGCGGGCGGGAATAAAAGTCGACGCCGACGATCTACGCCGTATGTCGGTCGATTTCGAACAGCGTATGGGCGTGATGGAGAAGGACTGTCACCGTTTGGCCGGTCACGAATTCAACGTCGGCTCGCCCAAGCAACTGGGAGAGGTGCTGTTCGATGAAATGAGCCTGCCCGGTGGCAAGCGGATGAAGACCGGCGCCTGGGGGACGGATTCGTCGGTGCTGCAGACCCTGGCCGACCAGGGGCACGATTTGCCGTCGCGCATCCTGGAATGGCGGCAATTGCAGAAACTGAAATCCACTTACGCCGATGCGCTGGTGGAACAGATCAATCCGGACACCGGCCGGGTCCACACCAGCTACGCGATGGCGATCGCGCAGACCGGACGTTTGTCCTCGACCGATCCGAATTTGCAGAACATTCCGATCCGCACCGAGGAAGGCAGCCGCATCCGCCACGCGTTCATCGCCGAGCCGGGGAATGTGCTGGTGTCCGCCGATTACTCGCAGATCGAGCTGCGGTTGTTGGCCCATGTCGCAGACATTCCGGCGCTGAAGGAAAGTTTTGCCCGCGGCGAAGATATCCATGCGCGCACCGCCAGCGAAGTGTTCGGCGTGCCGATGGAGGGCATGGATGCGATGACCCGGCGCCGTGCGAAAGCGATCAATTTCGGCATCATTTATGGCATCAGCGGCTTTGGCCTCGCGCGGCAACTGGGGATTGGTCAGGGCGAGGCGCTTGGCTACATCAAACGCTATTTCGAACGTTATCCCGGCATCCGCGATTACATGGAGCATGCCAAGACGGTGGCCAAGGATAAAGGTTACGTGACCACACCGTTCGGCCGCCGCTGCTGGATTTCCGGTATCGCCGACAAGTTGCCGGCGCGCCGCTCGTACGCCGAGCGGCAGGCGATCAACGCGCCTCTGCAAGGCGGCGCCGCCGACATCATCAAGCGCGCCATGGTTCGCCTGCCCGCGGTGTTGGCGCGCGAATGCTCGTCCGCGCGTATGTTGTTGCAGGTGCATGATGAACTTCTGTTCGAGGTGCCGAAAGAAGCCGCGCCCGAACTGGCCGGAGTCGCGCGCCGCGTGATGGAATCCGCCGCCACGTTGTCGGTCCCACTCGTCGTCGAAACCGGCACCGGCCGCTCCTGGGCCGAGGCGCACTGACAACCATGGCAGCCGTGATCGTCCAATGTGTGACGATCTGGCTGGCGATCGGCGTCGTCGTTGGCGTCGCGTTCTTGTTTCTGGGCATCGATCGAATCGATCCCGCCGCGCGAGGGGCCTACGCGTTCCGGCCGTTGCTGTTGCCGGGCCTGACGTTGCTGTGGCCGTTCGTCGCTTTCCGGTGGTTTTCACTGGCAAGACGCCGGTTATGAGGCGGCGTCACCGGGACACGCATCGGGTGGTCTGGATGCTGCTGATGGGTCTGCTGCCGGCGATCATTCTGCTGTCTTTGGTGTTGCGCCCGATCGGTCCCACCGAAGCGCCGCAAATCCAACTGGCTCCGCCGAAATGAGCGAGCGTTACGCACCGGTCGGCTGGAACGCCAGTAAGATCGTTTACGACGCGGTTGTGGTGGCGATTGTTGGTTTGTACATCAGCGCCTTTCTGTGGATCGCGCCGTCGTTTCAGCATGTGACGCAACCGCTGGACGATTACACGGCGCGGATGAACGCGTTCGGCACCTGTGCGTTTCTGTTGCTGTCGTTGATCCTGGCGATCGGGCCGGCCGCGCGGCTGGACCCGCGATTCCTGCCGCTGCTGTACAACCGCCGGCATCTGGGTGTGATCGCCACGGCGGTCGCGTCGACCCATGCTTACGCCGCGCTGGACTGGTATTTCAGCTACGGCCCGTACGACCGGTTCGAAATGTTGCTGCGAGGCAACACCAGTTTCTTCCAGGCGCACGGGTTCCCGTTTGAAGTGTTCGGCATTTTCGCGCTGCTGGTCATGTTTTTGCTGGCGGCGACAAGTCATGACTTCTGGTTGCGATTCCTGACGCCTCCGGTGTGGAAGGGGCTGCATATGGCACTGTACGCGGCCTATCTGTCGGTGGTCGCGCATATTTCGCTGGGGGCGCTGCAGGCGTCCGCCAATCCGTTGCTGCCCGTGGTCGTTGGGTTGTGCGCGATCGGCGTCGCGTTATTGCATGTGGCCGCGTCGCGGTTGGCCGCCGTCGAAGCGCCTCTGGTTGATGGCTGGCTCGACGCCGGTCCGGTCACCGCGATCGACGAAGATCATGGCATCGTCGTGACACCGGCGGGCGCGGAACCGATCGCGGTCTTTCGCCACGCCGGCGCGCTGTCCGCCGTCACCAATCTTTGCGCACACCAGAATGGGCCGTTGGGCGAGGGCAGGGTGATCGATGGCTGTGTCACGTGTCCCTGGCATGGCTATCAGTACCGGCTGGAGGACGGCTGCGCTCCGCCGCCGTTCACCGAGAAACTGGCGACGTTTCGATTACGGATCGTCGATGGACGGGTCTGGGTCGATCCGGGTCCGAATCCGCCGGGCACGTTCGTTGAACCGGTGCCCGTGTCATGACGCCGTTTTTCGTTGGCTGGTCTGGCCGGACGGCACTGCCTTCGCTGGGGTTCCTGGCGTTGCTGATGGTGACGCTGGTGGTTGGCTTCGGCGCCCTGGCGTTCGCTCTTGGCGTCGCGGTCGACGATCCGGGAGGCGGCGTGTTTTCCGGCGACAAGGACATCACGGGCACGTTGATCGCCGACCCTTATCCGATGATCGTGACCGATGGCAATCAACACACCATCATGCTGTCCGGCGGCGGCAAGCGCGGCGTGCGGGCGGAAGCACGAGCGCTGGATGGCAAGCACGTACGAGCGACCGGTTCAGGCGTGAAACGAGGTGACCGCGATCTGTTGCTGGTCGGGGAACTGCGGCCCGCTCCGGGAGATGCCGCGACGCCGGTTCGTCAATCATTGGGAAGCTGGCGGCTGACCGGCGAGATCTGCGACGGCAAATGTTCATTGGGTGTCATGCGGCCGGGCACGACGCCGGTGCATAAGGCCTGTGCCAATGTTTGTTTGATCGGCGGTGTGCCACCCGTGTTCATCACCACGGCTCCGCTGTTTGGTACTCGATATTTGCTGATGGGCGACCCTGACAATCACGCACTACCCGATGCGCTGCGCGATTACGTGGCGATCACTACCCGGATGGATGGCACGTTGGAACGGATCGGCGATGCAATGGTGTTTCGCACCGATGTGACCCACGCGGTGGTGCCATGATCTGGCGTTCGACCGCGCAAATTCTGGCGTCATTCGCCACCGCCGGCCTGACCGTCTGGTTCAGTCCGCTGCTGCTCTCGCCTCTTGGCCTGGATGAGTTTGTCTTCATCGGACAGTTGGGCCTGACGATCCTGGCTCTGTCGGTGTTGGAAGCATTGTTCCGGCGGTTTCCCGAGCCATCGAGCCACACGGCGGAAAAGACATGATTCCGGCGGATGAAACCTTCGATGGCAGCTGGCCGTTCGCGCCCCGGTTTTGCTCGGCGGCCGGGTTTCAACAACATTATGTGGACGAGGGGGCCGGCCGGCCGGTCATCCTGCTGCATGGCCAGCCGACCTGGGGCTACATCTATCGCCGCTTCATCGGACCGTTGTCGGCGGCGCATCGTGTGATCGTTCCGGACCACATGGGATTCGGCAAGAGCGAGACCCCTCAGGACCGCGAATACGCTTTGGCCACGCACGTCGCGAACCTGACGGCGCTGATCGAAACGCTTGACCTGCGAGATATCACCTTCGTGATGCAGGACTGGGGCGGGCCAATCGGCTGCGGCTACACGGTCCGCCATCCGGATCGCGTTCACAGCCTGGTGTTGATGAACACCGTTTCCGGCTATGGCACCGCGGGCCGCCGCGATTTACCCAATCCGACCGAATCGTCCTGGTTCCGTTGGATCCTGGAAGGACTGCCGACCGGCCGCACCGAAGCGGTACTTTCGCAACTGGGCTCCACCATTTTGTCGGTCATGCAAATCGTCGGGCTGGAGCGGCTGGACCGGGTCGACGCGACGTTCATTCGTGCCTATGGCGCACCGTTCCCGACTCCGAACGACTGCAAGGGGGCGATCGCCTTCCCGCTCGATCTCGCGCTTGGCCGTATTCGCGATTTCGTTCGCGCGGGTGCGCCCGGCGTGCCGGCGCTGAAAACGAAGCCGGCGATTCTGATAGAGGGCATGTTGGATCGCGCGATCCTGCCTTCCCTGTCGCTCGCCGATTTTCGTGGCGTCTGGCCGGACCGGCCGGTCATCGAGGTTCCCGGCGCCGGTCATTATATTCAGGAAGACGCGCCGGAGGTCGCGCTGGCCGCGATCCAGGCATTCCTCGGCATGCTTTAGAGCATGATTGCTTCAAGCTGAAGCCATCATGCTCTGGCGCACCTTTGTCTGAGAGTGTGATTCACGCTTTCCGACTGTCAGCCACAAGCGATCACGCTCTAGAGCATGATCTCTTCAAGCTGAAGCCATCATGCTCTGGCGCACCTTTGTTTGAGAGCGTGATTCACGCTTTCCGACTGTCAGCCTCAAAAGATGACGCTCTAATCCTGACGCGGCAGGCGCAGCGGCAACAACAACAGCGTCGCGACAAAGCCCAGGCCGCCGGCGATCAATAACACCCACAGGGCCGGCAACGCCGCGACCAGCGGTGCCGCCATCGTCGGCGCCACCGCCTGCGCCATCAGCACCGGCACGGCCAGCCAGCCCAATACGGTCGCGTAACCGTTTGGTCCGAACAGCGCCAGCGGCAAAGTGCCGCGGTTGATCGTCATGATGCCGTTGCTCATACCGTACATCAGGGCGAAGGCGGTGGCGGCGATTGGGCCTCCAAGCGGCAGGATGGCGGCGCCGATGGGGAACAACAGCGAGGCGAGGCGGGCGCGGAACAGCAGATCGAACCGGGGTCCGACCGTCCACTCCAGCACGCGTCCGGCGACCTGGCCGGGCCCGATCAGCGAGGCGATGACGACGGCCTCCGCCGCGTTCAGGCCAATGCCTTGCAATAAGGCCAGGATGTTCACGGCGATCGCGGACGTGATGAACCAGCGTAGCGTGAAGAACCCCGCGAGACAGACCGTGGCCAGACGGCTGACCGGCGTTCGCTCGGTGATCGCCTGTTTCGCTTCCTTGCGGTTATGGTCCAACCTCGGAACGAATGCGAGAACCATCGGTAAATTCAGACACAGCATGATGCCGGCATAGATCGCCATCAGCCCTCGCCAACCGGTGAAGCCGATGACCGCCGAGCCAAACGACCAGAAAACCGTGCTCGCGAAGCCAGCCAACAGGGTGATGCCGGTGATGGTTGGCGCCGCGTCGCGTCCCAGCAAGGTTCCAGCCGTGGCGAACGCGGCGTCGTACAGTCCCATCGCCATGCCGATGCCAAGCACGCCCCAGCCGAGGTACCAGACCGCGAGATTTGGCGACACCGCGATGATGACCTGACCAGCGGCCAATACCGGAATGCTCGCCGCGATCGATCCCTTGCCGCCATGACGATCGATCCAGCGCCCGACCCTCGGTGCGCAGACTCCGGCGATCAGCAGCGCCATGGTAAAGGCGCCAAGCAACGCGAAGGTCGAACAGCCGAGGTCGCGTGCGGCCGGAATGGCGATGACAGCGGGGAGGTAGAAGCTCATTCCCCAGGACAATGTTTGGTTGATGCCAAGCACCACCCCGAGCCGGCGACGATTCATGATCGTGACGAAACCGGCGGTAGCCGACTGCCAACACCGCGGCCGGTGTGTTCAGGATGGATGTAAATCGAATTCTCCACGGTGTCGCGACAGGCCGCGCGGGGACGATAAAGACCAGCATAAGCATAGCCTACGACGGTCTCGCCGAAAACCGCGACGAGGCAGGGCAGACCTTTCGCGAGGATGTCGAGCCGGCGCCGGCACATCTCATCGAGCGCCGGCGGCTCGGTTTCAAATGACGCGCTACCTTCGCGCTCGTGATGCGCATGGATCGTGGCGGCAAGTGGCATGTCCGCCTTCAGGCAATTCCGTACATCCGCGGTTTGGGTTGGGGGCATCGGTCCGGTCTCGTCGCGTGTTGACGACGGTGAGGTCGCGGCCCGGTTCTCGCCATGCAAAGAAAAATCTTCTAAGGCAACGCGCGAAAATAACCGCTTCAGTTCGGCTTTCCCTCAGTCGTCATCCCCGGACTTGCTCCGGGGATCAATGTCAGCACAGTGCTGGTAGAGATCCCCGGGTCGAGCCCGGGGATGACGTTAGAAGGAGCGTTCCACTCGATTCGATTATTGTTCAGCGTCGACTGATTGAAAAACGCAAGCGAGATTTCGAACTGATACAAGGCGGCGGTTCTGGCGAGGTCAGCGGGTTCAATCCGCTTATCCGCACGACCATGGTCATCCGCGAAGTGATTGCCATCATCGTGATCGCGCGCCATCGCGGCAGCCGTTTTATGGGTCCGGTGGTAGCGTCAGACCAACCGCCATTGGTCACCCGCCCCCGCCAAACCCCGCCAGCAACGCGACGATCTGCTCGGGATCGGACTGCTCCATCACCCGGCGCGCGAACCGCACGCAGGCGTCCGAATCAACCGACCGCACAACCTGCTTCACCCGAGGTACCGCTGACGCGTTCATACTAAATGCTCGCAAGCCAAGGCCCAGAAGCAGCGGCGTCACCCGCGGATCACCCGCCATTTCGCCGCACAGCGACACCGGCATCCGCATCCGCAACGCCGCTTCGGTGGCGAACTGAATGAGACGCAGCACGGCCGGATGCAGCGGATCGTACATCGCCGCCACGTCGCTCTCGCCGCGATCGACGGCCAACGTATGTGCGGTCAGATCGTTGGTGCCGATGGCGAAGAAATCCGCCTCCAACGCCAGCGCGTCAGCGGAAAGCGCCGCACCGGGGGTTTCGATCATGATGCCCAGCGGCGGCAACTTCTCCGGCAGGCGATCGCCGCGGCGGCGCAAACGCCGCGCCACCCGTTCATAAATCTCGCGTGCCGCACGCACCTCGGCAACTGTCGTGACCATCGGCAGCAGCACCCGTACAGGGCCGTACACGGACGCGCGCAAGATCGCGGTGAGTTGCGTTTCAAACAGTTCGGGACGGCGCAGCAACAGGCGCACACCGCGCAACCCCATGGCGGGGTTCGCGTCGGAAATATCCGGCACGAGGCCGGCGTTCGACAGCGCCTCGATATCTTTCTCGCCGCCCCAGTCCAACACACGGATGGTGACGGTATCGCCGTTCATCGCTTCCACGATGCCGCGATAGGTTTCCGCCTGGGCGTTCTCATCCGGCACGGTATCGCGATTCATGAACAGAAACTCGGTGCGCAACAAACCTATTCCCTGCGCACCGGACTGCGCGATCAGTGGCAGTTCCACCGGCAATTCGAAATTCGCCTGCAGCTCGACCTTTTCGCCATCCGTCGTTTCCGCCGCCAAACGACGGAGCCGCGCGTAACGCTGACGCTCCCGCGCGAAAGCGGCCACCGCGCGCCGCGCGGCAATGACCGTTTCGGCACTCGGGTTCAACACGACAGTGCCGGCGATGCCGTCCACCACCACGATATCGCCCGGCCGCGCTGTGTGCGACAGACCCGCCGCGCCAAGCACCGACGGCACGCCCAGAGCGCGCAACATCACCGCGGTGTGACCATCGGTGCCGCCCTCGTCGGCCGCCACGCCGGCCAGCCGCGAGGGGTCGAGCAGCGCGGCGTCCGATGGCCGCAATGACTCGCTCACCAAAATTGCCCCGTCCGGCAAACCCGCGAAACTACGGAACGGCGTGCGGGTCAGATTGCGCACCACGCGACGAGCGATTTCCCGAACCTCCTCGGCGCGGCGATTAAGGCTGGCGCGATCCTCGGCGTTCTGCCCAGGTTCAGCCTGCGCCAGAATGGCGGCGGCGATCGAGTCAGCCTCGGCCATGACAGCGCTTTCCGCGGAAAGCAGCGTCTCCTCCACCCGTCTGCGAATGCCACGGAGCAAACGCGACGGACCGATCATGCGCAGATAAGCGTCGATGAGCGGGGCAATTTCAGCCTGACTTTCCTCGGGCAGCACCGCCAGCCGGCCGCGCAATTTCACCAATTGCTTGCGGGATTGCAGGATGGCGGCGTCCAACCGCGCGCCCTCGGCGGCGATGTCCGCGGCGGCGATCTTGGACTGAGTAACCGGGATCTCAGGTTCGACGGCGTAAAAAACCGGGCCGATAGCGACGCCGGCGGAAATGGCGAAGCCGGTAAACCGCCGTTCCCCCCGTCCCGCCACCCGAGGCCGTCCGATCGCGGGCCCGCCCGTTCGCTCCCCCGCCCCTGGTCCACCCGTTCCTGGGTTAGTCGCGTTCATCGAAGCCGTCTTCGACCAGGGCGGCGAGTGCGTCCAACGCCTCTTTGGCGTCCCAGCCCTCGGCGCGCAGTTCCAGGGTGCAGCCTTTGCCGGCGCCCAACATCATCAGGCCCATGATGGAGCGGGCGGAAACGGGGGGCTCGTCACCACGCACGACCTCCACCGATGCACCAAAGCGCTCGGCCATGGTGACGAATTTGGCGGCGGCGCGCGCGTGGAGGCCGCGCTTGTTGGCGATGATGACGTTCCGGGTGAGAACCGGCGGCCCGCCCTCAGTCATCGCCGCCGTTACTCATTCGGGGCGGGAATCATTCGGGGCAGGGCGTTCCGTTGATCCGGCAGCCGTGCAGCACGTGCGATGCGGCGGCGATGTATTTTCGCCCGGCCGTCTCGGCGCATAACACGGCGTCGGCGAGCGGCTGGCTGGAGCGGACCTTGGCGAGCTTCACCAGCATCGGCAGGTTCACGCCGGCGATCACCTCCACGCCTTTACGCTCCATCATCGAGATGGCGAGGTTGGAGGGTGTGCCGCCAAACATATCGGTCAGCAGTACGACGCCGTCGCCGGTGTCGCACCGTCCGATACAGGCCTCGATCTCGGCCCGGCGGGTTTCGACATCGTCATCGGGTCCGATGCAGACCGTGTCCACGCCACGTTGCGCGCCCACCACGTGTTCCATGGCGAGGCGTAGCTCCTCCGCCAGGCGACCGTGCGTCACCAGAATCATGCCGATCATGGTTGGTCTGAAGAGTCCCTACCGGCTTCCGGGATGAGTCCCCCCCCATCGGAAAGCCACCTGTCTTTATGTTGCTTCATGATCTGTCGTCAGGCCTCCTGCGCCTGAATCGGCGTGGGCTTTTGACCATCGCCGTCAACCTGAGCATCCGTCCGCGCCATTTCCGGTCCCGCGTTGGGCGGTGTGCCGGAATACAATTCCTCGGATATCCCCCGTTGGTCTTTAAGGCCCTGACTCTGCTGGCCGGGACCCTGCTCGCGGGTTTCACCCGATCTCAGTTCTCGATGGGTCACGGTCTGCCGCCAGTCCAATCCGCTCTCCCCGGCCGCATGCATCGCGGCGAGTCGTGATGACAAATGGGCGGCAAGACGCTCAACCAAATAAACCGACCGGTGCCGCCCCCCGGTGCACCCGATCGCTATCGTAGCGTATTTTTTGCCTTCATGCACAAACCTCGGCAGGACCAAATCGACCAGATCGGTAACCTTTGCAAGGTAGGTCGCGTAGTCCTGATCGGCGCGTATATACTCGCCCACGTTTGGGTCAAGTCCTGTCCGCGGTCGCAACATGGGATCATAATGCGGATTACGCAAGAATCGCGCATCGAACACCAGGTCCGCCTCTTTAGGCAAGCCCTTGGCGTACGCAAAGGAGATCAGCGAAACAACCATGCGTGCATCGTTGTCATCGCCGCGCGGACCAAAATGCCGTTCGATAAGCTGGCGTAACCGGGCCAGCGGCAAATCCGAAGTATCGATGATCAGATTGGCTGCTTCTCGCAAACGCGCAGTGATTTCCAGTTCGATTTCGATGCCTTCCGCCACCCGGCCACGCGGCGCCAACGGGTGGCGGCGTCTGGTTTCGGTATAGCGCCGTAACAACGTCGCCTCGTCAGCCCAGACGAAGACAAGCTCGGGAAGCAGAGCTGGGTTGCGACGCAGGTTGGCGAGCGTGTTGAGTACCAGATCGGTGTCGAAGCCGCGCGTGCGAGCGTCAACACCGATCGCGATGTCGCGGTCGGCTCGGCGGGCGAGGTCTTCCACCAGGCCGAGCGGCGGATTGTCGACCGCGTCGTAGCCGACGTCCTCCAGCGCGTGCAGGATCGAAGCCTTGCCGCCTCCGGACAACCCCGTGACCACGGCGACGCGGCGCGGTCCGGTATCGAGAGGCGCCACTTCGGTCATGCGGCGAAAGCTCCGGCGTGTTGCGTGACGCGGCCAAGCGCGCAGTCCAGCGCGAGCGCCACACGATCCGGTGCCGACGCGCTCGCGGCATCGACGCGCACGACCGGCACGCCGAGAGCCTGGTGCGTTTCCGGTTCAGGAAGACGTTCAATTCGGTCAGTTAAAGCAATGACAAGTTTAACTTTTATTCGTGATAAATACGGTAGCCGCACAATCCCCACGCCGCGCACTTCAAGCAATCCGGCCAGCGCCTCGGGCGCCCGCGCGACACCATCATCCAGGTCGATCTGATCGTCGGCGACGAGGTCGAAGCCGCGGCCGATCAGCCGTAATGCGAGATCGGATTTGCCTGAACCGGAGGGGCCAAGAATCAGCACGCCGGCACTGTCGCGCGCCACGCAGGTGCCATGGATCCGGTTATTGGCGTCCATGGTCTTCAGTCAGCCCGCCAGGTGAATGACGCACCGCACGCTCCCGTCATGGCCAACGGCCATCGTGTACCAGCACTTTGGTGGTCTTTCTCCCGGAACAAGCCCAGGAGAGACCCGCGAAGCCCGGCCATTTTCACTGTGACCCTGGTTCGCCCGGAAAGAAAGCGCGATTTTGCACCGCGGCGAAAGCGAGGGGCGCGGCTTGCTGGCGTTCGGCCCGCGTGCCAGCGTTCGGCCCGCCATGATCTCTCGCTCCGCTATCGCCGCCGCGGCGTCTCGCCTCGCCGAACGTGTCCGCCACACGCCGGTGATAGAAGTCGATGGAAAAATTTTGTCGTGTCATTACGCGGTTAAGTTGAAGCTGGAACTGTTACAGCATACTGGCAGTTTCAAGCCACGTGGCGCATTCAATCGATTGTTGACCGCTACGATCCCATCCGCCGGGGTCATCGCCGCGTCGGGCGGCAACCATGGCGCGGCCGTCGCTTATGCGGCGCAAGCGCTCGGCGCCAAAGCGGAAATCTTCGTTCCCACCGGCACGCCCGCCACCAAGATCAACCGCATCTCAGGTTACGGCGCGCGTGTCGTCGAGGGAGGCCAGACTTACGCCGACGCGCTGGCCGCCTGCCACGTTCGCCAGGAGGAAACCGGTGCGCTGGAGGTTCATGCCTATGACCACGCGGACGTGCTCGGCGGTCAGGGCACGGTTGGGCGCGAGTTCGAAATGGACGCGCCGGAGCTGACCCATGTTCTGGTCGCGACCGGCGGCGGCGGACTGATTGGCGGAGTCGCCGCCTGGTACGCGGGTTCAGCCGCGGTGATCAGCGTCGAACCGGAGTTGTGTCCCACCCTGCACACCGCGCTGCGCGCCGGGCGGCCGGTGGACTGTCCGGTCTCCGGCCTTGCCGCTGACGCCCTTGGCGCACGCCGGGTGGGAGTGCTCATGTTTCCGATCGCTCAAATGATGGTGGCGGACGCAATTCTGGTGCCGGACGAAGCAATCGCGGCGGCGCAACGGTTTCTGTGGGAGCAACTGCGGCTGATCGCCGAGCCTGGCGGGGCGACAGCGCTGGCCGCGTTACTTTGCGGCCGATTTGTTCCACCGCCGGATGCACGCGTGGGCGTGGTGATATGCGGCGGCAATACCGATCCGGGAAAGGTCGTCTCGAACTGAACTGCTCGCCGCCGCTTTGTATGCGGTCCGCGCGAGGATGCTGGCACAGCCCGCGCAGCTGGCCGGTGTATCGGCCCGGTTATGGCCGGCATCCCAAAGATGCCGCCGCCAACCCGAAGTTCGGTCGCTGGTTCGATTGATCAGGATCAATGCGACCGCGCGGGTCCCGTGCGATTTGGCCCAAATTGGGTTCAATAACATCAGGCCGCGCCGGATGCGCCACTACGCGGGGGACCGGCGAAACAAAGGAAGCGTCATGGCACTCCCGTCACGTACCCGCTCACCGTTCTACAAGACCCTTTACTTCAGGGTCCTGCTTGCCATCCTGATCGGCATCGTGCTGGGAGTCTTGTCGCCCACGGATCCAAAAGTCGTACCCGAGTCGATGCGCGGGTTCATCATCCTGCCGCTCGGTTGGGCCGAGGCGATGAAGCCGTTCGGCGACGCATTCATCAAATTGATCAGAATGCTGATCGCGCCAATCATCTTCTGCACCGTCGTGCATGGCATCGCGAGTATGACAGACCTGAAGAAGGTCGGACGCGTTGGTATGAAGGCGTTACTTTACTTTGAATTTGTCACGACATTGGCCTTGGTCGTCGGCCTGACGGTCATCAACACGCTACGGCCCGGCGCCGGTATGAACATCGACGCCAGGACGATCGACACCAAAGCCATCACGACTTACGTGGTCCAATCGAAGCAGCAGGATGTCGTCGGCACGTTGATGAACATCATTCCTGACACGGTCGTGGGCGCTTTCACTCAAGGCGATATCCTTCCAGTGTTGTTCTTCGCGGTGTTGTTCGCGATCGGCGTTCAGGCACTGGGCGAGCGCGGCAAGGTATTGCTGGGTGTGATCGAGCAGGCGTCCCATGCTCTGTTCGGAGTCATCGGGATCATCATGAAAGTCGCGCCGCTTGGCGCGTTCGGGGCGATGGCTTTCACCATAGGCCGCTATGGGCTTGTGACGCTGCTTTCGCTTGGGCAGTTGATGGCGGCGTTCTACCTGACCTGTTTGATCTTCGTTTTCGTGGTGCTTGGCGCGATCGCCGCGTTGAACGGATTCAGCATTTTCAGCTTCATCCGCTACATCAGGGAAGAATTGCTGATCGTGCTGAGCACGTCGTCATCGGAGAGCGTGCTGCCTCAAATGATCGGCAAAATGGAAGATCTGGGCTGCGAAGCGACGGTGGTTGGTCTGGTCATCCCGACAGGGTATTCGTTCAACCTGGACGGCACCTGTATCTATCTGACGATGGCAGCCATCTTTCTGGCCCAGGCGACCAATACGGATCTTTCGCTGATGCAACAAATCGGCATCCTGGCGGTGCTGCTGCTGACCTCGAAGGGCGCGGCGGGAGTCACTGGCTCGGGCTTCATCGTTCTGGCGGCGACATTATCCTCGGTCGGCACGATCCCGGTCGCCGCGATTGCCCTTATCCTCGGCGTCGACCGCTTCATGTCGGAAGCCCGGGCGCTGACCAACCTGGTCGGCAATGGCCTCGCGACCGTCGTGGTGGCGAATTGGGAGGGCTCCCTGGATAAGGTAAAGCTGCGGGCGCGGTTGGCGAAATCTCCATCAGCACCTTTGCCCGTGGCGGCGGAATGAGGTTGCGAGTCGTACCAACCGGCGGAAAGATTGACTCGTCATCATAACGTCATGGACTCGGCCTGGCGTTCCATTGCTCTGTTCATCGTGTTACCCCCGATGGCCCGGTCAAGCCGAGCCATGACGAGTAGGGCGGGGCAGTGTGTCAATCATTCCGCCGGCCGGTATCAGACGCCGGTAAAGAGCCAGCCAATCGCACGAACGATGTCATCGCGGTGCTGTTTGATCGTGCCCACCGGTTTCGTAAGCCGGTTTCGCGGCAGAAGCCCCATGAGTGGCATCACCAGATAAAACGGATGGCCATCATGCTGAACGACAGGCGACAAACGAGCGGGCGTGCTCGGAACAGCGCTCAATTGTGCCATTGGCGCGACCATCCGGTCCCTCCCTTCCGCGACGTCCGCCTGTAGTTCCGCGACGAATGGAAAGGCGTTCCGAAATCTCTGGCTCGGGTTTACGAACACATCATGTTGCATCGGCTTCGCGGCACATTTCCCGCCAGTCGTCATTGGGATTGCCATGCTTGTCGACATAGTCCTCCCACGTCCGCAGGTCCTGGGCGAATTCCTTGCGTAACTGCTCGCGATGATGCTCCCTGAGCGCACGCTCCAGACCGGCTTCAGCGGTGCGGGACACGTTGATTCCTGCTGCTTTCACCTTTTCCAACAGATCGGCATTGATCGTCAGGCTCACGGTCTTGCGGCGAACGCCGGGGTCGAAGAGCGAATCAGGCATGGGTAAACATCCGTGATTTACCCGTGTAATTTACAGCCTGAAGGGCACTCTGACAACAACGATCGTTTCCGCTAACCTCCTTGCATGACCTGGTCCATCCTCGCCCGAGACCCCGCGACCGGCACGCTCGGCGTCGCCGTCGCCTCCCGCTTCTTCGCCGTCGGCGCCATTTGCCCGTTCGTGGAAGGCAATGTCGCCGCCCTCGCGACCCAGGCGCTGGTCAATCCCATGTACGCCGTTCAGGCGATGCCTCGCCTGCGCGCGGGAGAGGCGCCCGACGCGGTGCTGACGTCACTCGTCTCGCCTGATCCCGGCGCCGATCAACGTCAGTTCCACATCCTCGACGCCTCCGGCCGCATCGCTCAGCACACCGGCGCCAACTGCGTGTCCTGGGCCGGTCACGTCGTGGCGGACAATGTATCGGTCGCCGGCAACATGCTGGCCGGCGAGGCGACCGTCCGGGCCACGATGGAAGCGTATCTGTCTGCCTCCGGATCGATGGCCGAGCGCCTGTTGACCGCGATGGAAGCCGG
>Ga0182018_10002144_pt1 | contig 20481 bp, 15 predicted proteins | sample 812P2MmetaG_FD_120490 | JGI IMG/M metagenome (GOLD analysis project Ga0182018, IMG submission 120490) | Permafrost microbial communities from Stordalen Mire, Sweden - 812P2M metaG | ecosystem: Environmental > Terrestrial > Soil > Wetlands > Permafrost | place: Sweden: Stordalen | collected...
CGCAGCAGGAGAGATCCCTGATGAAACGTTTTTTGGACATCATCTTTTTTGCATAAAGGACCCTGATGGGAACGGTATAACGATTTATACCAGCCACGCAATTTAGTGATCAGAAAGCTCTGCTATTGATTTCGGGAACATCAAGTAAGGCTCAGAGCAGTCAGTAATGCTGAGCTTTTCTGCTCAAATAGTTACGAGTCAGCACAGACGAACAAGCCCGTGTTGTAGAAGGGAGCTTGGTCTCGCAGCGGCAACGCGCCGTTGAGTATGTGGAAGGCCAAAACTGCCGCGAGAAAGGCTGCGGGTGCAATTGCAGACGTTTACTGCGACGAGGCAAGATATGGAGCGTCAGCGGGATGCTCTTGGTAAGAGCGAAAAAGAACTTCGCGACGTTATTGATACCATTTCTGCGATAGCGTGGAGTGCTCTGCCCGATGGCTCCAATACTTACAATAACAATCGATTTGTGGAGTACTCGGGGTTATCGGCGGAACAGACGGCCGGATCAGGCTGGCAAGCAGCAATTGACCCTGATGATCTTGAGGGACATGCAGTTAAATGGAGGGAGGCGGTTGCTACCGGCAAGCCGCACGAAAATGAGGTGCGTTTGCGCCGCTCGGATGGGCAATATCGCTGGCATTTGGACCGCGGAGTGCCGCTCCGAGATGAAGATGGAAGCATCGTCAAGTGGTATGGGGTCGCGACCGACATCGAAGATCGCAAACGCGCCGAGCACGAGCATGAAAAGCTCCGTCAGCTGGAGGCCGAGCTGGCACACGTCAATCGTGTGAGCGTGTTGGGGGAGATGGCCGCGTCGCTGGCACACGAGATCAGCAGCCCATCGCTGCCGCCATCACCAGCGCTAACAGCTGCATCGAATGGCTCTCGCACGAACCGCCCAATCTTGATCGGGCCCGTGCGGCAGCAGCTGTACTCGAGCGTGTTCAAACAGTTGGAGGAAGATCATCTGCCCTTGCTCTACCACTGCACAGCGGGCAAAGACCGAACCGGCGTCTTCAGCGCTTTCCTTCTTCTTGCCCTTGGCGTACCGGAACAGACCGTGCTGGCTGACTATGCTCTCACCAACATCTATCTTCCCCCGAACAGCCAGTTTGTCCATAAGATGATGGCCGCTAGCGCAAATGACTCCCTGGCCAAGCTCTCCCCCGGACAACGAAACGTCCTGATGGCTGCCGACCCTGAATATCTGCGGAGCACGCTGCGCGCGATTGATGCAAAATACGGTTCCTTTGACAACTATCGCCGTCAGGAACTTCATGTCTCCGACAGCGACGTCCAGGAGCTCCGGTCACGTCTTTTGATGCAATAGAGGCTTACTGACACGGCTCGGATTTCCTCCGGGCAGATCTGCGGCAGGCATTTGCGGCATCATCAGGAGCGACCGCTCTTGCGGCCTCCTGCATTTCGTTTCTTCTTTGCGCGCGCCTTTTTGTCCGCGCTTCGACGCGCAAGCTTCATCCGTATTGCCATGGGGTGCTTAGGCTGGTAAAGGCCGAGGGTCTCGCCGTCGGGCAACTTGATGTTAGTCAGTAGACCCCAGCCTTGGTCGCGGATGGGCATCGTGAACTCGACGCCTTTGGCTTCGAGCCTAGCGACTTCGGCCTTGATGTCCGCACACATCAGGTAAAGCTCCTGGCGGGCCTGTTGTTCAGTGGGATGGATCGCAAGTTCACCGGGAGGCGTTGCGAAAATTAGCCAGCCTCGTCCCGCATCCACCGACGGAAACTCGAGCACGTCACGGAAAAACGCTCGCACTGCGTCAGCCTGCTGGCTGTAAAGAATGGTATGCGCGCCACCTATCATCGGGTGTCCTCCTTGCAGCGACAGCCCCGGACAATACCACGATAGCGGCGGTTCCTCCAATCCGTGTTCCGGGAATTAGGCGGGGGACTCAGTGGAGAATCGGGTGACTCTCAACCGTCTCGCGGCACACCCCATGAATCGACCCCCAGGAGTCCGACGAGGTCAGCGCGCGGTTGCCGGCCATTTCCTCACAGCAGGTTTGGGGATTCGACTCGAGCAAATTTCATGCGGCGCTCGAAGCTCCCCAGGTACCGAAGGGAGGGCGAGGCGTTGCCTCCGGGGATGCGGATTGGTTCGATGGCTGGACTGGCCGGCCGCGCAGTTCCCGCGGGCATCCGATCGTTGATGATAGGACCGCTGGGGAAACTTCTATCTCAACCAAAAAAGCAGAGTGGACTCTACGGAACCACTGCGAAGGATACGTTGCTCGAAAGCGTGCCGCCGGGCGTTACCACCTTGACCTTTCCAGTCGTGGCGCCCGCAGGTACGGTGGTGGTGATTTCTGCACTTGACGCCACCTTGAAGACAGCCGTTTTGCCGTTAAAGGTGACGCTGGTCGCACCGGTGAGATTGGTCCCCAGAATCTTGACGGCCGCTCCCACCGCGCCGGAGTCGGTCTGGCTGTGGGTTTGGGTCCGCCACAGCCTTCGCTGCAGTTACTCGACGCGCCGATGCTAGTTGTCCCGTAGAAAGTCCCATTGGTCGCCTGGAGTTGCGTAGAGAAGGGCTCTTGACCGTCCGTCCCCTCAAAGTTGTGCAGCGTGGTCAGCGTACCGCTAGGGGTGATCTCGAAGACCGTACCCAGGTTGTTATACTCGTCCCCGCTTGTGGTCCCGTAGAAGTTCCCGTCGGTGCCTTGGATCAGCGCTGCGCCAGCCCCGCTGCCGTCGGTGCCGTCGAAGCTGTGCAGCGTGGTCAGCGTGCCGCCGGGGGTGATTTTGAATACCGTGCCCCCGAAGCCGGACGCGGCCCCGCCGAAGCTCGTGGTCCCGTAGAAGTTGCCATCCGCGCCTTGGACCAGCGCCCCGAGGGACTTTTCCCCATCCGTCGCATCGAAGGCGTGCAGCACGGTCAGGGTGCCGCTAGGAGTGACTTTAAAGACCGTGCCATATCCTGGATGGGTTGTCCCGCTCCCCTCGAGCGTGGTCCCGTAGAAGTTCCCGTCAGTGGCTTGAATCAGCGGCGAAGACGGGCCGAAGCCGGTCGCCGGGCTGAAGCTGGCTAGCGTCGTCGCCGCACCAGCTGGGGTGATTTTGAACACCGTCCCGCAACTCACGAAATAACCGCTTCGTAACTCGCATCTGGTATTGGCGCCACCGCGGGCGGTTGTTCCGTAAAAGTTTCCGTCAGTGCCCTGGACCAGTGCCGCCACGGGGTCTTGGCCGCCCGTGCCGCCGAGCGTCGTCAGCGTGCCACTGAGGGTGATTTTGAAGACCGTGCCAGTCTCGGTCGTCCCGTACAAGTTCCCATCGGTGGCCTGGATCAGCCCGGCCACGGGCCCTGCGCCGTCTGAGCAGGCGCTTTGCGAGCAAAAGCTGTAAAGCGTGGTCAGAGCGCCGCTGGGAGTGATCTTGAAGACCGAGCCTTCGCCATTGGCGCCCCCGGTGCTCGTCGTGCCGTAGAAGTTCCCGTCGGTGGCCTGGATCAGCCCTGCCTCAGGGTTGCCGCCGTTGGTCGCGTCGAAGCCAAGAAGCGTCGTGAACCCAGGATTCGAGATGGAGTGCGTCTGTGCCGCGACCTGTAACCCTGACGCCCACAGACAGAGCGCCGCCACTATCATGGAAATTCCGGACTTTCTTAGGATCGTCTTTCGTGTAATGGCAAACGGTGCGGTTAGCACCGCGCTGGGAACCGCTGCAAACCTACGCGTATTTCCGCAAATCAAGGCACCTCCTGTCGACGGCTGGGGCGCACCAGAATACGTGTCGTCATGGCGGTTCTGGGCAGCTGGTTAAGCGACGGGTGAACTTCCAGGGAAGTCTTGCAGATCTTCAACAGAACCAGTTCATCAGGGACAAACGTCAAGCATGTCAGAGAATTGTAGATTCTTTGTAAATTTATGGGGCATCCGGCTGAGGGCCGGGCAACTGATCCGCTTCTCGTGGGAGGTCAGTCGAGATCCCGGTTCGACCCGGCGCTGGTTCGAGATTTCTCGGGAACAAAGGGGGGTCGATTTGCGTAACTGATTGCAACAGCGGATATGGTGCAGGGAGGGCGGTTAGCAGATTTTCCCAACGCAAAGGGTGACCTCTGGGCCGCAAGTTCGTCTATACCCTAAAGTAGTACTCAAGGAGTCAGTCATGCTCAATATCGATATCGAAAAGACCGGGGACGTAGCCATTGTGCGCTGCAGCGGGCGCTTGGTGGGTGGCGAAGCAGTCAGTAACCTCCGGAATGCGGTGGTGTCGGGAAAAGACGCCCGCATGATCCTGTTGGACTTGGCGGAAGTAGGACCTCTCGATGCGGGCGCGGTGAACGCTCTGGTCGCTCTGCACCAGTGGGCCGTCAAGCGCGGGATCAAAGTGAAGCTGGTAAATCCTTCATCGTTCGTCCGCGAAATGATGGTGCGTTTTCGGCTGGACCGCGTCTTCGAGATCTCGTCACTCCGGGACGCGTTGGTGGTCCTTTCTGGACGGCCGTGTCCTGAATTTGCCCGCGCCGTGTGTTGACACGACTTTGTCCAGCCTGCTCTATGGCGTCAGAGCTTCGGATTTTCACCAGCTCGATCGCCCTGCTTCATTGCGGCTGACGAGTGTGGCGTTGCTAGCTTGCCATTTTCCGCTCCGCGTCGAACCAAGCTAGATCCCAGGGTGGCGCTGCGGTAGGAGTGAGGCTGGATGGAAAACCCTTCTGCGAGCGGTGATCGGCCGCCCCCCCGTTTGGCCGAGGAACGGGTAGTCAGTCGGTATCGCCCACCGGGAGTGTCGCTAACCGTTCCTTCGCTCGCGTCGTCGTGATCACTACCACACTAATCAGAACGAACAGAGTCCCCAGAATCGTTCGTAGGCCAAGCGTTTCACCGCCCAGGAAATATCCCACCCCGACGGCCACAACCGGATTCACGTATGCATAGGTTCCTACTTTGGTGGGCGATTCATGATGAATCAGCCACACGTAGGCGGTGAAGGCAACGATCGAGCCGGCGACAATCAGGTAGAGCAACGAGAACCACGCTTCGCGGGAAACCGCCCAGGGATGAAAATCATGAAGTTCTCCCAGCGCGGCCGCCGTGACCGCAAGCAAAACCCCGCCGGCGAGCATCTGTGCCCCTGAACTCATGACTTTCGAGGGCGGCAGCGGCAGCTTGTGCATCAGCGCCGCCGCCAACGCCCAGCTCATCGCCGCGATGAGGAGCGCCACCGCACCCGCCCGGTCGATGGGCGCGCCGCCCAGGCCGAACGAGCCGCTCACCAGCACTGCCACTCCCGCGATCCCGATCAACAGTGCCGAGGACAGGCGAAGGGTGAGCCTCTGGGTCCCGAGGAAAATGATCTCCGCCAGAACCATGAACACCGGGATCGTGGCCATCATCACCGCAGCGATCCCCGAGGGCACACGCTGCTCGGCCCAGAACAACAGGCCGTAGTCGAGGACAAAAATCAGCACGGCCAGTAGGAATGCCGATATCCACTGACGTCCGGAGGGTGAGCGCTCGCCGCGAGCGATCATCCAGCCATAAAGCACAAGTCCTGCAATCAAAAAGCGCAGCGCCGCGAGAAGGAATGGCGGAACTTCGCGAACGCCCAGGCGAATGGCGAAAAAGGTGGATCCCCAGACCAGATAGATAATTGCGAAAGCCAACAGCGTCTTCCACTTCGGGGGATGGGTCTGGGCTTCCATCGCGGATCGCTACGAGCACTCTACCAATTCCTCCGCCAGATCGCTCCTCCATCCTTGATCACCCTCCGACCCTTTCATTCATCGGACTTTCATTCACCGGACCTTCACTCCATACTTCTGGGTCATAGGCGGGACAATACCGTTCATTCGCAGGTACTCGACCAGCTGCCCGTAGTGGTCCGTGATGTGCCAAACGGCCACGACTGAAATCCCCAGCTTCGTATTAGGTCCTGCGTAGCGGCCTTCAACGCGTTCGAGCGCGTTTTTCGCGGTCAGCGTGGCCAGGACACGGTTCGAGTAATCGAAGGAATCCTTGAGGTACTTGATCAATTCGGGTTTCGTTCGGGCTGGTTCGTGGCCACCCTTTTCGCAGTCTTCGGGCGGCTTCTTGCCCTCGAATTCGTTGAAGAAGGCGAACTGGGCGCAGGCGACGTGCTTTACTTGCTCACCGAAGCTGCGGACGTCATCGAACTTTCCGGCCGTGGGGACAAAAGAATACTGGCTCTCCGGCATGGCTTCCGCAATGCCAAGAAAATTCCCCTCGGCGAACTGGAGCGTGCTGCCGACGCTGTCGGCGATCGAGTGGGGAATGTCCTCCTGCTGGGTGGCCGGTTTGGCAGCAGATTCCTCGGGGGGCTTCGATTGTCCGGCCCCAGCGAGCGCCACGCCGCAGACGGCGAATAGGGCGGTAATGCGCAGAACGTTCATTCCATCCTCCTTGAGAAACATCATGTCCGGCCTTGCTCCACTCTGATCTTCTGATCACAAATCCGCAACCCGAGCGGCAAGGCAATCATCGATCATCAACCGCCTAGCGCGCCTAGCGCGCTAGCCTAACCAAATGAGCGACTCCGAGGCTATCCTTAATATATGGCATGCTCGTCGAAGCAAGGCGGCGGGGTCCCGGCCGAACGGAAGAAACGCCTAGGTAAAGCGTCTGCTAACTGATCAGGAGAGCACAGCCGAACCGAGGATCTGGGGTCGAGCCGGAGATGTCCTGGGGAACCTTAAAACATCGTGACTCGTCGCCCGGCTCTTCGCGCACTCCAATCTACCTCAAGGCAGATTTTGCCCCGCAAAAGAGTCGTCCCGGCAATTTGGGGAAACCTCACAAGGAGGAGATAAGAATCCATAGCGAATTGGGATTGAATGCATCCGCCGCACTAACCAGGCGGTCCCAAAGGCATGGTTTTCGATCGCCTCTTGGTTCCTTCTTCATTTCGAGGGTAGCTCTACCCCCGAGAAGCGTTTGCAGGCAGCAAGGAGTTCCTCCTGCCGGTCGGCATCGCTGGCGGATGGATTCGGCGTACGAAGCTTCATGTGGTAGAAGTACTTTCCCGTTACCATCGCACCCGGATCGTCGCTTGCCGCGAGCCACACTTGCGTGCGATGTCCTTGGTCGAGGTCGTCCGTCGCTCCCGCTCCTCCCATTTTGGTTGCCACCCAGCCGGGCTCCAGAGCGTTCGAGAAAACATCTGGCCAGCGGCGCGCGATGGCGAAAGCCAGAAGCACATCGTGCAGCTTGGTATCGGAGTAAGCCTGCTGTCCACGCCAGGGACGGTGCTCCCAGGCGACGTCCTTCAAATTGGCATCGCCCGCCTGGTGTAGGCCGGAGCTCAGATAGACAAGGCGCTTCGGCCGCTGCATGAGGGCGGTCAGGATATAGGGTGCGAGCGTGTTGACGGCAAATACCTGCGGCAGGCCGTCTTCGGTTGCGATGCGCCGGGGTTCCCTGTAGCCCATGCCCGCATTGTGGATCACCGAATCGAGGGAGCCGAGGGCATTGACCTGTTCGGCCATCTTGCGGGTTTGGGCGATGCTCGCGAGATCCCCAATGACAACGGTCTCCGCCCCAGGAACGGCGGCCAACGCTTGCCGCCCTCGCTGCTCGCTACGAGCGTGGAGAACGACATTGTGTCCTTGCTCGATGAGGAGTTGGGCGGCCATGCGGCCGAGGCCGTCTGCGGAACCTGTGATGAATACACGAGCCATGGTCTACGGCCTCTCGGTATGCGAAAGGATGCTTGGTGGAGGCATCAATGGCGCCCCCCTCACAAGCCGTCAGCTATCCTTGCGGTAAAGAAGCTCGCGCATGGCTTGCCTCCGAGCCTCGTTCGCTTCACTCTGTGTCTTACGTTCGTCGGCGTCCATGCGGGGCTTGGTGGCGGATTCCGTTGCCTCGACAGCGCTGCAGGCCGGGCAGCGGTTGGCGAAACCGGGCTTATCCGGCTTCAGCTCAAACTCCTCTGAGCATACGGTACAGACTTTGATGGGGAAAGCCATGCAAGTCCATGATAACCGAGCCGATCCATCACAGCCCGGTTTCCCCTGCACCTCTTTGGCGCTGAGGGCCTCAAAAGGCTCGCTGGACGATTCAGCGGTGCCTATTTCCGGGCGCTACTGTTCTCTAAGCGCTACCAACGGTTCGATCCGAGCAGCCCGGCGCGCTGGAATATAGGCTGCCAAGATTGAGATCGCGCCCACCAAGATGGCCACCATGAGGAATATTAGCGGATCGTTCGGCCGAATGGCTCAGATTCTCGATGCACGCGCAACCTGTGAACTCAGGTACTCTTATCGGGAAAACTTAAAGGAGAGTTGCAGGCTCCTCTTGCCCCACACGGAAACCTGGACGCATGGCGGGGTCGCTGCTGTCTAGTTCCAGGCATTCTGCCTTGAAAAACCGCAAAGTCAAGGAAAAACGCCGGAAACTCTCTTGGATTTCTGGCTAAAACGGTGAAACTGCAAAGGAATGCGGCAAAACTGCATGAGTGTGCATCCGTAGCCCAAGCGCGGCGTAAGTCGTGAACGCGGAGGAGGGGGCGGCGGCATACGTGTGGGAGGGCGCATCGGTTTCAGCTGCACCAACACACCTACCGCGCTTCTACCTCGACGCGGCGGTAGTGAAACGGTCGGTCTTCAATGCTCTTCCAGAAGTAAGCGAGAATGATCACACTTGCAATCGCTGCGTAGGCGCACCACAAGGAGGTGAATGCGTATCGCTTGATCGCCATCACGACCAGCAGTATGCCGAGGTTGGCTACGCCGAAGACCACCATGTCCTCTACCTTCGAGAACAAGAGCGAACCACATGTCGCGATGACGTAGAGAACGGCGACGAAAGTATTGTTCGTGGCCGCATTCAGGTACACGATGCTGTCGCCCCGGACGAAAATCTGCAAGGGATAGGCGGTCAGGGCCCAAAGGATATAGAGGGCCGTCAATCCGCCAACCACGAGGAACGGCACCATGCGTCGGCGGCTTTTCGCGTCGGCCTCAAATAGAAACACGCTGAGGGGCAGTAGAAATGGAAGAAGGCCCTGCGCGTACAGCATAAATGCCGCGCCCATGTTCTGCGTAACCTTAGGTGACAGGATTCCGTCCAGTCCAAGCCAGACGAAGCCCTCGATGAACTGGTGAATGGCGAACAGCAAAGGCAGCGAGGCAAACAGAAGTTCGCGCCTGTGTTTCACTTTGGTCAAGGTCACGACACCGACAGTTGCCAAAGCTCCGCTGCCGATAAAATTCGCCGCCGCTGAAAAACACATGTCGGACCTTCCTGCGCTCGGATCTTTTCGACCGGCTGCAGCCGAGTGCGTGCTCCTTTCACTATCACAAATCCTCAAACCCTTCAATCGGATCGCGTGCGGGGTTTCAAAATCGTCGAAATCCGCTGGGGAACTGTTTCTCGCCGCTTTGTAGAACGACCGTGCCTTAAATCCGTTATCATTGAAGCGTCGGTCGACAGAAGAGAAATGAAATCGAAGTCATACCTAATCTGGGTTCTGGGCGCGCTGATGGCGATCGCCGCGGTCGATAACATACCCGACCCTCCGGCTGTGAATCCGCACACCGTCAGCGTGGCCTCCCGCCTATGTGACGCACACGGTGGCATCTGTGAGCGGCGCTTGAACCCCGATTGGTCCTGCAGTTCTTCTCACCTCCAACTACGCTCCGTCGCCTTCATCGCGGCTCCCGAGCCGGATCTTCCCAGTGATCGGGTCGTCCTAACCGGACAGGCGGCTGATCCATCTCCTCCGGCACTCCCAGCTCTACACAACCTCTAATTCCCACTCGTAAGGGCAGCGTTGCGATGCTTTCTCACTGAAAGCGTCAGCCCCAACGGCGACATCCATTTCCGAAGACCAATTGGCGCGGGCAGCGTTTTCATTTCTGGAGATGCTTGGCCGCGCATGGTCGAGATTCATCAAGAAACAGAAAGAGGACTGGCGTGAAAACCTCAGCCATTACTAGAGCCTGGTGGAAGATTCTTAAGGGAGAGCGGCCCTCGCTTTCCATTGAAATTACCAAGGAGTGCCCGCTGCGCTGTCCGGGGTGCTATGCCTACGATGTCGCCCATCTAGGCGGCGGAATCACTTTGCGAGGTCTTCGTGATCGCAAAGGGCAAGAACTGATCGACGGGGTTCTCGAGGTGGTCGACCGCCTCAAGCCTTTGCATTTGTCGATCGTCGGGGGTGACCCGCTGGTCCGGTATCGCGAGCTCGAGTTGATGATTCCGCTGCTGCTCGATCGAGGCATTCACGTCCAAGTCGTCACCAGCGCATTCCGGCCTCTTGCGCCGGCGTGGGCGACGCTAGCCAACCTGCAAGTCGTCGTGTCGATTGACGGACTGCAACCCGAGCACGATGTCCGGCGTGCACCGGCCACCTACGCGCGAATCTTGGGAAACATTGCGGGCCAGAAGATCACGATCCATTGCACGGTCACTGGTCAAATGATGAAGCGTCTCGGCTATTTGAGGGAATTTCTGGAGTGCTGGACCTCCAGGGCGGAAATCCGCAAAGTATGGTTCAGCCTGTTCACTCCCCAACTGGGAGATCGGTTGCCGGAGATGTTGCAGCCAGATGAGCGTCGACAGGCCATCGCCGATATGCTCGCACTGCGGAAGGAGTTTCCCAAACTGGACATGCCGGAAGGCATGATTCGGCAGTTCGCCACCCCCCCGCGCCGTCCCGAGGACTGTATTTTTGCACTCACTACCCAGGTGCTCTCAGCGGACCTGAAAACCAAAATCGTTCCCTGTCAATTCGGGGGGAATCCGGACTGCGGTTCGTGCGGATGCGTCGCATCCATGGGCCTTGCAGCCATAGCGGCGCACAAGCTGGGCGGCATCGTGCCCGTCGGAGCCATTTTCAAAGCCTCGATCCGAATCGGTCAGATTGGCCAAGGCCAGCCCCAACCGACTGCTGGGCGGCTGGCCATCGAGGGAAGACCCCGGGTGCTTCCCCAACCATAGAACAATATGGAGGCGCGTATGCACAAGGTGGATCCGGCAGACGGGAATAACGGTGCTTTGATTTAGACCGCTAGGCAATTTTCGTTGGCGGGTGATCCGCTGGGAGTACCAGGTCGAGAACTTCTTCGGCAGGGTCCGCCGGGGTTGCCGGCAAATCTGGCTCAAGCATCTATGAGCCTCTATTCCCAGGAAAATCTCCTCTTAGGCGGTCTGAGCGAGGGGCTCGAGCGTTACTCGATGTCCGAGAGGTTCGAGCGTTCGCCGCCGACGAAGGCTTGAGCGGCCGAATCACCTCCGCGCCCCTGAGCATTCTCAGCTGGGCATGACGCATAGGCACGCTCTTTAGCTGGTTAGGTTGTAAATCAATCCGAACGGATCCTTGACATAGCATCGCGGAAAATCCGGTTCATCCTTGACGATTTCGCAACCGTTCTTCACCAGCCGCACTTTGGCCTCTTCGACGTTGCTCACCGCGACTTCGAGAACAGGCCCAAGTGCCGGGCCCCGCTCGATGAACAGGTTGATGTGCTCGCCGTGTAGGCTGACCATCTCGGGCATGTCGCCAGTAATCTTGAATCCGAGTTGCTCGACGTAGAAGGATGCAGCGCTTGTGGGATCTGGCGCTTGAATCAGAATATCGGTACCAAAGCGGTTTGCCACATAGGCTCCTACGCACTCGTTGAGCGCCCTTCAGGTATGGTCGAACCGGCCGAGTGTAGCACCAATCGGGCGGTGTCACGGTTTATCGGAAATACCCGTTACACCGGCGGGAGGGAGTGCGGGCAAGCCGCGAGCGCGAAGAAAGAGGTAAGAGAAAGAGGGAGAGCGGGATCATGAGGTTCCGCAGCAGAGCGCGGCAGCTGAGCGCGAGGGTGGCGGCCAGTGTATAGTCAATGGGTTTTCGAAGTCGGAGAATGAGATCCCGGCACACCCAGGCAGGTCAGCATGATGCGGAGAGTTTGCAGTGCAATTCTTATTATCGTTCTCGGCCTGGCTCTCGCCACACCGGCTCGCGCCAACACCCTAGACGACGATGCCCGGAACATCATTATCGGAGTTGTGGCGGTTACTGCGGCCATCGCGGTTCTGGTCACCGTTCTGATCATTCGTCACAACTCTCCGAAGAGCACCATCACCGGCTGTGTCCAATCGGGAACCAACGGGATGAGCCTGACGGACGAAAAAAACGGGCTCAATTACACGCTGGCTGGTTCGACGATAGGCGTCAAGCCAGGCGATCGAGTGACGTTGAAGGGTAAGCGGAAGGACATAGGCACGACGGTGGGCTTTGAAGCCCGAAGAATAGAAAAGGATTTCGGAGCCTGTCAGCCCTAGCAGCCCATGGGCAGCCGCACGCTTTACTCGTTTTACTCGGCCGAACGGTTCCGCGGTTCGTAGAAAGCAATTCGACGAACACGTTCCACGACGTAAAAAGGTCGAAAGGCGCCGCTCTGATCAGACATCCCTTTTCTCGGAACTCATTAGGCCCGATCCCCTTTGTCCGTTTCCGGACAGCTGATTCCATGAGCGCACAGTCCGTAGCCTTCCGACCTATGACATTGCTCTCAAAATCTGCTTTGTAACCTACTGAATTTGCTTCGAACCACACGATAACATCAGCAGGAAATTACAGCTTTCGTTCGTTTTTTCAACGCGCACAGCTTATTCCACTTATCGAGGCGCTCTCGAGTCAATATTTCCGTGTTCCGAGCGGTTGGTCGGCTACTCGGACGTTACCGCCCAGAAACCGGCCGGGAGGGTCAACTTCTAGCCCGTCCTGCTTAAGTTAGATGGGAGAGGGTCGATCCCCGATCACGGATGGCGTTAAGCTACCGGTGATGAAGGGCGCGATCCCAAGGTCCTCTTGTCCTGGTTTTTCTCTGTTCAGCCCATTCCCATGCGCGCATTCTGCACACCGCCCCTTCTCGGCGGGCACGCGACCAATTTCCCTTGACCTATCACATACAGCTGTAGTAAATAATCGACAAGCGATAGGAGATCCGACGTGGCTGAGCCCAAATTGTCCAGACTCGAATTCCGGATTATGGAGGCGCTTTGGACACGAGGAGAATGCTCGATTCGCGAAATTCTGGAGGCCTTTCCCGCCAAGAAAAGGCCTGCCTATACCACGGTCCAAACCACTGTTTATCGATTGGAAGCCAAAGATATCGTCCATCGCGTGAAGAGGGTCGGGAACTTCCACATCTTTGCCGCCGCGATTTCCCGCGAGGCGGCGCAGCGAAGATTGATCGATGACCTGCTGGCATTTTTCGGAGGGCGCACGCAACCCGTGATGGCGCACCTCATAGAATCCGGCAAGCTGTCTCTTGCAGACGTAGAGGAAGCGGAAAAGACATTGCGCGCGCTTTCTCTCAAGGAGAAGTAGCCATGATGTTTCCGGCATTTTGGAGCGAAGTCTGGATGGCCCCGCTGATCAATCATCTCTGGCAGTCCACCGTGGGCGTCCTCGTCGCCTGGCTCCTCGCCTTGGCCCTGCGCGGCAATCAAGCCCGCACGCGCTACTGGGTGTGGATGATCGCATCGGTAAAATTTCTGATTCCATTTTCGCTGCTGATTGCAGCCGGGGAATGGCTTCGCACCGCCTTTGCTGTTCCCCTCGAGCAGCCGGCGCTGGCTGCCGTCATGGAGCAGATCACCGAACCCTTCTCGCAGACGGCATCAGTCGGCGCAGACCATTTCGGCCACGCCCCGTTGGTTTCCGCCCACTCCAGCCATCTGGTGCCGGCCATCCTGATTGCCATCTGGCTGTGCGGATTTCTCGCCATCGCTTGGTCCTGGGCGCGCGGCTGGTGGCAGATCCGGGCCGCGGTTCGCGCCTCGTCGCAGATAGAGCTCCTGGCAGGGGTGCCCGTTCTCTCCTCGCCTCGCCAGCTTGAGCCCGGCGTCTTCGGCATTTTTCGCCCGGTGCTTCTGCTACCGGAGAACATCAGCGAACGCCTCTCCGCACCGCAACTCGCCGCAATCGTCGCTCACGAAATGCACCACGTGCGCCGGCGCGACAACCTGACCGCCGCGATCCACATGCTGGTCGAAGCGACATTCTGGTTCCATCCCGCGGTGTGGTGGGTCAAGGCTCGCCTGCTCGAGGAGCGCGAGCGGGCCTGCGACGAGGCGGTACTCGGGTCGGGCAACCAAGCGCAACTTTATGCCGAGAGCATTCTCAACGTCTGCAAGTTCTACGTCGGACCCTCGATGGCCTGCATGTCGGGCGTCACCGGGTCCGATCTGAAGCGGCGCATTGTGCGCATCATGACCGAGCAAGTTACCCGCCAACTCGATTTCAGCCGGAAACTTTTGCTCAGCCTGGCCGGGACCGCGGCAGTCGCGCTGCCAATCGTTTTCGGCCTGGTCCACATCTCGCAAGTCCGGGCGCAATCCGCCGCCGCGAATCCGGCACAGGATATTGTGGACACCTGGCAGGGCACGCTTCACGCCGGCAGAGACCTGCGCATCGTGTTCAAGATCTCTAAGGCGGATGGTGGCGGATACAAAGCGCTCAACTACAGCATCGATCAAACTGGCGATCCCATTCCAGTCACCAAAATCACGCTGGAGGGTACGACCGTGAAAATGTCGGTCACGATGGTCGGTGGCACCTATGAGGGTAAGTTGAGTGCGGATGGCAAGACGATTACCGGCAACTGGACGCAAGGGCCCACGCCTTTGCCCCTGAACCTGACGCGGGCCACGCCCGAAACGGAATGGACCATCCCGCCGCCCACGCCCAAGCTGCCGCCGATGGATGCGAATGCCAATCCCAGTTTCGAGGTCGCGACTATCAAGCCGAGCAAACCGGATGAACCAGGCAAAGCGTTCCTGGTCAGAGGGAATCGGTTCACGACCGTTAACACCACTCTGAGTGAGCTGATGTCGTTTGCCTACGGAGTCCATCCTAAACAGGTCATAGGCGCCCCCGACTGGGCCGCGACAGATAAATTCGATATCGACGCGAAACCCGACGGGGAAGGTGCGCCCAACGACAAGCAATGGAAAGGTATGTTGCAGAAACTACTCGTCGAGCGCTACAAGCTCACCTTTCACCACGAGAAGAAAGAGCTTTCGGTTTATGTCTTGTCCGTTGCCAAATCGGGGCAGAAGATGACCAAGAGCGAAGGGGATCCAAACGGGCTACCCGGGCTGTTCTTCCGTGGGCGGCTGGGAGACTTGCACGTGACCAACGCAAACATGGCGGACTTCGCCGGCTTGATGCAGGAGGCGGTGCTCGATCGTCCGGTGCTCGATCAAACCGGGATCACGGGAAAGTGGGACTTTGCCCTTGACTGGACACCCGACGACTCGCAGTTCAGCGGCATGGGAGTCAAGATTCCTCCCCCAACCGATGGCGCCAACCAGCCGCCCGCTCTGTACACCGCCATCCAGGAGCAGATCGGGCTCAAGCTGGACGCTACGAAGGCGCCCGCCGACGTCATGATCATCGATCATGTCGAAAAGCCTTCGGAAAACTGAGGCGGGACGAACCTCGGAGAGAAGCGAACGCAGTGTCACAGCGGCGAATGCGTCGAACCTTCCGGCTGGCCTGCGCCCTGCTTTGCACTCTAACTGCGTTCGCATTTCCCGTGCTGGCCACGGCTTCCGAGTACCATGGCCAGATCACCTTCCGGGGCTGGCCGGTTCCCGGAGCTACGGTCACGGTGATAGACGGGACGAACGCGGTCAGTACGGTCTCTGACCAGGGAGGCCTGTTCACCTTCGCCGACCTGCCAGATGGGTCGGCCAAGATCAAAATCGAGATGCAGTGCTTTCGGACGATCGAGGCCGACCTCACGATCACGCCGCATTCTCCTGCAGGCAAGTGGGAATTGACCTTGCTCCCGCTCGACCAGATCATCAACATCGCGCGCTCGAAGCTCGCGCCGAACTCGCCGACCCCAGTCACCTCCCCCGTGGTTGCGAAAAGTCCTGCGGCAGCCGACTCTTCAAACGGCACCGCGCCGGAGATACCCAAGCCGCAGGAGGACGCGAGCCAGGAGCCTGCGGACGGGTTCCTGGTCAATGGCAGCGTCAACAATGCGGCGACCTCACGCTTTTCACTCGACCAGGCCTTCGGCAATAAAAGATTCAACAGCAAGAGTCTCTACAGTGGCGGACTGGCCGTCTTTCTCGACAACTCCGCGCTCGATGCCCGCCCGTACTCGCTCAGCGGCCTCGAACCGCCCAAGTCCTCCTACAATCGCATCACTGGCGTCTTTACCCTCGGGGGACCCATCAAGATCCCGCATCTGCTGCCGCACGGGCCGATTTTTTTCGTTGCCTACGAGTGGACGCGCGACCAAATCGCCCAGACCGAGTCCGGCCTCGTACCCACGGCGGCGGAACGGACGGGCGATCTCGCCGGCCTGCTCACCGCCCTCGGCCAGCCAGTTCCCATTTTCAATCCAGCAACGGGAGCGCCCTTCGCGGGGAATATGGTACCGGTCAGCCCGCAGGCGCAGGCCTTGTTGCAGCTTTATCCGTTGCCTAACCTTACCGGCAGTCCGCTTTATAACTACCAGGCGGCGGTTCTAAATAGCAGCCATCGCGATGCGCTACAGTCGCGCCTGGACAAGACCATCGGCCGCAAAGACGAACTCTACGGGAGTTTCAACTTCGAGAATACGAAGGTGGGCACCACCAGTTTGTTGGGTTTCACGGATTCGACCGATATTTTCGGGACCAACCTGAACCTCAACTGGGCACACCGCTTCAGCCAGCTTCTCTTTCTCTACGCAAGCTATCATTTCAGCCGGCTGAGCACGAACACCGTACCCTATTTTGAAAACCGCCAGAACGTCTCGGGCGCCGCCGGCATCTCGGGCAACGATCAGGATCCAGCCAACTGGGGGCCGCCGACGCTCAACTTTTCCAGCGGCCTCGCCCCCCTGACCGACGCCGAGAGTTCGTTCAACCGTGCCCGCACCGACGCCTTTGCAGCCTCGGTCGCCATCTATCACCGCCGCCACGACCTTACCCTGGGCGGCGATTTTCGCAAGCAGCAGTTCAACGATTTCTTCGAGCAGAATCCGCGCGGCATCTTCACCTTCACCGGCGCCGCAACCGAAGGACCGCCGAGCAGCGTAACCGCCGGCGGCTCGGACCTCGCCGACTTCCTCATCGGCGTGCCCGACGCGAGTTCGATCGCCTTTGGCAACGCGGACAAATATCTCCGCGAACCGGTCTACGACGCCTACGCGAGCGATGACTGGCATATCCTGCCGGCGCTCACGATCAATGCCGGCCTACGCTGGGAATATGGGGCGCCCATCACCGAGGTTCACGGACGCCTGGTCAATCTCGACGTAGCTCCCGATTTCACCGCTGTGGCTCCGGTCCTCGCGAGCGACCCGGTCGGGCCGCTCACCGGCATCCACTTTCCAAGCTCGCTCGTTCGCCCCGACCGGCGCGGCTTTGAACCCCGCGTCGGCGTCGCGTGGCGTCCTATTCCGGCTTCGACCATCGTGGTCCGCGCCGGCTACGGTGTCTATCACGACACTTCGGTCTATCAAACCTCGGCGCTCGCCCTGGCCCAGCAGGCCCCGCTTTCAAAGAGTCTGAGCGTGGCCAACAGTGCCGCCTGCCCGCTCACGCTGGCGAGTGGCTTCAACTCATGCTCCGCGACCACCAACGACACCTTCGCGGTCGATCCCGATTTTCGCGTCGGCTACGCACAGGTTTGGCAGTTGTCCCTGCAGCGCGATCTGCCAGCCGCGCTGCAGCTCACAGCTACCTACTTGGGCATCAAAGGCACGCGCGGCGTCCAGCAGTTCCTGCCGAACACCTACCCGATCGGAGCAGCGAACCCCTGTCCCGCCTGTCCGTCGGGCTTCGTCTATCAAAGCTCGGGTGGCGATTCCACCCGCCAACAGGGGCAGATCCAGCTGCGCCGCAGGCTGCGCGGCGGTTTCACCGCTTCGCTCCTCTACACCTTTTCCAAATCGATCGACGATGATGCTCTGCTCGGCGGCCTCGGTCACGTCGCCGCCAGCGCGCAAAGCCAGGGCTCGACGGATTCATCCTCGGGCGAGGCGCCGACAGAGAGTCCGGCCGCGCCCAGCGCTGCCGTTGCCCAGAACTGGCTCGACCTCGATGGCGAGCGTTCGCTTTCGAGCTTTGATCAGCGTCACCTGCTCAATTTGCAGGTGCAATACACGACTGGCGAAGGCCTGGGAGGCAGAACGCTCATGACCGGCTGGCCCGGCCGGCTTCTGAAGGGGTGGACTTTCCTGGCGGCGATGGTGGCGGGCACGGGCCTGCCGGAAACGCCTGTGTATTTAGCTGCCGTCCCCGGAACAGGATCGATCGGCACCATCCGCCCCGACCCAACCGGCGCTCCCATCTCAATCGATACCTCGGGGGCGGGCGCGCACCTCAATGCCGCGGCCTACACCCCGCCGCTCGCCGGAGAATGGGGAACCGCGGGAAGGAACTCAATCACCGGTCCCGGCCAGTTCACCCTCGATAGCTCCCTCGCGCGCACCTTTCGCCCCAGTGCGCGCTTCTATCTCGACGCCCGGGTGGCCGCCACCAACCTGCTCAACCATGTCGTCTTCACCGGCTGGAACACAACCGTTAACAGCACGCAATTCGGCCTTCCGCTGGCCGGTGGCCCGATGCGCAGCCTTGAAACTTCGCTGCGCCTGAGGTTCTGACATGAAGCTGCCCGTCAGAATCCTCCTTCTCTTACTCGCAGTCGCCACGCAGGCGGCCGCGCAGCAGGTCGGTCAAAACAAGCCGGCGGGCGCACCCGAAACCTACACTTTCTCGGTCAAGGCGCAACTGGTGGTCGAAACCGTCGAAGTCAAGGATAAGCAGGGCAAATTCATCCCCGGACTCACCGCCCGGGACTTTGCGGTCACCGAGGACGGCGCCCCACAGAAAATCACTTTCTGCGAGCATCAGGACTTCGCCACCAACGTGTCGCCGTTGCCGGTGGTAGCTCCGGGCGGGGAAGAGCTCAAACTCTACAAGCGCCTCACCCGTACGCAGATCTCGCCGGAGGCCCCGGACAGCGATCGCTACAAGAATCGCCGCCTGCTGGCACTGTATTTCGATATGTCTGCCATGCGCCCGGCCGATCAGCTGCGCGCCCTGGCGGCCGCCGCACAATTCCTGCGCACCCAAATGACCACCGCCGATCTGGTCTCCATCCTCCGCTATCAGGGCGGTTCGGTCGACATCCTCCAGGACTTCACCGCCGATCGCAACAAGCTGCTCAGCATTCTCCAGACCCTGATCGTGGGCGAGGGTCAGGGATCGGCTGAGACCATCGACGACGCCAGCAGCGCCGACACGGGCGCCGCTTTCGGCCAGGACGACAGCGAGTTCAACGTCTTTAACACCGATCGCCAGCTCTCCGCACTTGAGACTGCGGCCAAAATGCTCGGACAGCTGAACGAGAAGAAATCCCTCATCTACTTCGCCAGCGGCCTGCGCCTCCAAGGCATCGACAACCAGGCCCAGCTGCGTGCCACCGTCGACACCGCAATCAAAGCCGGGGTCTCTTTTTGGCCGGTCGACGCCCGGGGCCTGGTGGCCGAGGCTCCGCTCGGGGACGCGACCCAAGGCTCGCCCGGCAACTCCGGCATGTACACCGGCGCCGCGTCGCTCGCCACGAGCAACAACTTTCAGCAGTCGCAGGACACTCTCTACGCCCTGGCCGGCGACACCGGAGGCAAAGCGCTCTTCGATACCAATGACCTGACGCGCGGCATCGTAGAGGCCCAGCAGTCCATCTCGGACTACTACAGCATTGGCTATTACACGAGCAACACGGCCCAGAACGGCAGGTTCCGTCGGGTCAAAATCTCCCTTATCGCGGATTCGAGCGCGAATCTCTCCTACCGCCAGGGCTACTACGCTGACAAGCAGTTCAGCCGCTTCACCGCCGTCGACAAAGAGCGGCAGCTCGAAGACGCGCTGATGCTCGAGGACCCGATCACCGATCTTTCGATCGCCATGGAGATCGATCACTTTCAGCTCAACCGAGCCGAGTACTTCGTCCCCATCGTGGTCAAGATCCCGGGACGTGAACTCGCCCTCGCCAAGCGTGGCGGCGCGGAGCACACCCTCATTGACTTCGTAGGCGAGATCAAAGACCTGGGCGACGGCATCACCGTCACCAACGTCCGCGACAACGTCAACATCAAGCTCTCCGACGCAACTGCCGTGGAGCTCGCCCGTCGTCCGATCGAGTACGACACCGGCTTCACTCTGATGCCCGGAAAGTATCTGATCAAGTTCCTGGCGCGCGACGACGAGACGGGTCGAATCGGCACCTACCAAACCGCCTTCGTGATTCCCAACTTGAACAAGGAGGACAAGCGCGTCCCCATCAGCTCGGTCGTGCTCAGCAGTCAGCGAGTCGATCTAAAGGACGCGCTCTATGACGTTGAGAAAGGTGCGCACAAGGAGAGGGAAGTAGCGGTCAACCCCCTGGTCGAGAACGGAAAGAAATTGGTTCCGAGCGTGACTCGAGTCTTCAGTACGAGTCACGAGATATACGTCTACCTCCAGGCCTATAAGCAGCCACTCGAAGGCAGCCC
>Ga0182018_10002145_pt1 | contig 20471 bp, 13 predicted proteins | sample 812P2MmetaG_FD_120490 | JGI IMG/M metagenome (GOLD analysis project Ga0182018, IMG submission 120490) | Permafrost microbial communities from Stordalen Mire, Sweden - 812P2M metaG | ecosystem: Environmental > Terrestrial > Soil > Wetlands > Permafrost | place: Sweden: Stordalen | collected...
GCTGCTTCAATATCCCGATGATCTGCTCTTCGCTATACCGGCTCTTCTTCATACTCCGTCCTCCCGATTAGATTACGAGAGAACTCCAATTCTCACTGGTAGAGTTTTCCGGGGGCAGGTCACACTGGTTGGCAGAATTGACTTCCGTCTTCTTCAAAACATCGATCATTCACTCTACAGCAAATCGCCTCTTCCGCATCCTGACTCTCTGCCATTCTCACTTCAAGGCATCGGCTTCCTTTTTTCCTCCAAGAAGTGATACGTCGACTTCTGGATTTTGATACTTGCGAATATCAGATCCACACCACTCGCATGAAGCAAGGGTGATCTAAGTAAAGGCAATGCCACCGTCTACGTCTTGTAGGTCCAGAAACTCGGTTGTGGGCAGGTCTCCGCTGCCGTTCAGCATGTCCCGTGACAGCTCTCGTTTCCAATCCAAGAGGCTATCAAGTTTGGCATCAAAAGTGGTGAAGTCCGTTGCAACGACGACAGGATAATACACGTAGACTTTTTTCGTTTGCCCAATACGGTAGGCTCTGTCAGTTGCTTGATCCTCTTTAGCTGGGTTCCAAGTTCGTGTGAAATGAACCACGTGATTTGCCGCCTGTATGTTTACGCCGAACCCAATCGCGAGTGGAGACAAAATTATGACGCCAAAGCCGGCCTGCGATTGAAACCGGTTGATTCGACGCTGGCGATTGTCGATGTGATCTGCCGATGCCGACGTATCACCGTTTATGATATCGGGGACAATTCCAAATCGCTCTTCAATCGCGCGTTGCAGGGTCCTTTGGAGATTCCGAAATTCGCAGAAGACGATCACCTTCTCTTCTTTCTCGCGAATCTTCCTCAGTTCAGCCAACAGCCAAGCCAATTTTGATGAGTGTCTTTCGCTCTCCGCAAGCAATTCAAGATCATTCGTGGTTTTGTAAAGGGACTGCGGGTCGGTGCAAAGCCGCCGAAGGTACTGCAATAATTCCAGATGGTTCCGTGTCGGCCCGGACGCCACCGCTGCGCGTTTGCTTCGGAAGTCTTTAATGGCACTTGCGTAAAGCATCCTTTGGCGCTCGGACAAGGGAAGCCGCCGGCACTCTTGCACGTCAATTTTTGCGGGTAGATCCTTTGCTACTTCGCTTTTGGTCCTTCGCAATTTTTGCGGCTCGATTAGGTCTCGTAACTCCTGGATGCGTGCCTTCTCTTCTTCTGTTTCCGCCTCAATTGGCTTTCGATAGCGCTCGCCAAAACTACTAAGCGCTCCTAATAACCCTGGCTGAATGAAATCGAACAGGCACCAAAGGTCTGTGAGCGTATTCTCCACGGGGGTTCCGGTACATGCAATTTTGAATCGTGCATTCTGCTTCTTGGCAGCTCGTGTTACCAAGGCATTTGGGTTCTTGATCTTTTGCGCCTCGTCGCAGATCATGATAGACCAGTGCTCCATCGCCAATGAGAATTCCAAGTCTCGCAGTGTTTCGTATGTTGTTAGGACTATCTTTGCACCCCTCACCCAGTTTCTAGCGAGCAGACGGCCAACACCGGCCGCATGCAGATCAGAAGCTATCTCCGCACGAGACAAGCGCAACGCGGAAAGATGCGACCCGTACAGTGTAACTATTTGAAAAGTGCCAGACTCAAAGAATTTCTCTATCTCTTCCTTCCAATTCTCAAGTAATGAGACAGGAGCAACAATTAGGCAGGGGTTAGATTCCGAGTCCTCTTCTAGCAGAGTTGCTACGAAAGTAAGCAACTGAAGCGTCTTGCCTAAGCCCATATCGTCAGCAAGGAGGGCGCCTCGGCAATCATTGGGCGAGCACGACCAAAGGTGCTGGAGCCACATTACGCCCTGAAGTTGATGCTCTTTTAGCGGGAAGTCGGGTCTCAGAGTGCCAGGGAGCCTCGCCTGCAAGTCTGCCGGGGGCAATAGATGACCGCGCCGCTCTTCATAGTCCACCTCTGCAATATTGGGCTTGACGACGAGGCCTCTTCGTTCGACTAGACGCTTTTCCTTTTTAAGACGGTCCGGATGAAAACAGTTTTTTGCTAGATCGCTGTCTGCCTCTTCAAGCGTAGATATGATGCGTCGTGCCTCGGCAACTTCAATGGGTTGGGGACAACCCGCGAATGAAAAGCTTTCACGATTCTCAGATACGGCGACCGCAAGGTCCTTCTTGAATTTGTCGATCGTCCGTTTGTCGAATTCGAGCGCAACAGGCTCGCTGGAACCCTGCTGCGTATAGGCAACACCTAGGACGACGTTCTCAGGAAACCATGCCAATTTGTTGTTCTTCCGTGCGACGAATGGCGAATAATATGGCTTCTCTACGCCAAAGCTCTCAATGCGACGGGAGTAGAGATTGAGGTCAAGAATCTCGGAAAGCGCGAACTGTCGTGGAGTGCGCCATTCAATGAGTGCTCGGCGAAGCAGTTCAAGTTGTTCGGGGGTTTCCCCAAGGATTTCGAGGTCGTAGCCATTCCATGAACAACATTGCGCGTTTCGCGAGATTCGCTGTTCAAGTTTGAAAATGAATTTCTCCAGATCCTCCGGGCCTTGGAAATGGGCGCGCGACGCGTGGACTTGGCCTTGCAATGCGTCCTCGATGTGAAGAGCGACGTCGATCACAGAGCCCTTTGTATCGCGAATGATGCTGGAACTAAACCGCGTAAAAGATATTCCCGCCTCATCTCGCGCACGCTCGAATTCCGACGGATCGATAACTTTATCCGCATCCGATCCAAGCGTGGCGAATGGGTTTCGGATAAACGCTTCAGCTCTGTCTCCGACGACTCTTCGTCCGGGCATCCGTTTTATCTCTTTGAGAACACTTTGGACTTCTAATGACGGGAGCACCTGAGTCAGCCCTTCAGCGTCGGGAACTTCATACCGTTGAGGAACGTCCTTCATCCGGTCAAAGAATTCGATCCAACGCTGCGGAGAACCGTCGAAATCTGGGATAACCTCGACCAGAGATGGGTTAACTGCGTCACCTTTGCGGAGCTTTATGTGAAGATGTTCTGGCGTGACCACAACGGTATGCTTTAGGAAGTCCGAAAGATTAGCTCCGGCTGCCACTGCGTAGCGTCGAATCTCAGCCCAGTTTCGACGGTTGGAATCGGCAGTCCGATCATCGTCGTGACGGCGATGAAATCGGGCGATTGCTTTAACCGTTCTCCATGCACTGTGGGGCATCAAGGAATAATCCTCGTTCCAAATTACGAGGGCTCCTTTAAGATGCACGCCGTTATCGACAAATCCTCCGTCAGGACCATTCCAGCCGGCCAGGATGATTGCAAACTCGCGATCTGTCAGCCCTCCAGTGCTCTGCAATATCGGTTTCCACGGTTTAATCGGAGGCAGACGCAGAAGGCGATGAGCATCTGAGTACAACTGCGACTGCGATAGCTGGAATACCGACTCCCACCGCATCAGCAAAGTCACTCCAGCGTGGACCGCATGCCCCTCTTCCTCGACCTGAGCAAGAAGAGATACTGCTTCTTGTTGATCTCCAAATGCCAGGGGGTCATGAATCCAGTCATTTTCGCCATGGATTAAAGGGCTAAACGTGATTCCTTCGGCGTTGTATGTTATCACGATCTCATTCAACTGCTCGACCGTTCGCGGCGGTCCGGCGAGCTTGAACTTGGAAGATCGGCCTGACTGGTACTCTCTCATTCTCGCCACCACCCTTTTCCCGCCTTGTAACGAAATCCCCATCCTCTGAGCGGGTTCGTTTGCTCAGGCAAGGTATTGTCAATTAAAACCCAATACGCTCCGCCTACCCGCCGTTTGTCAGCCACCTTCAATCCATACTTCGAGACATGTCGCTCGAGATCGATCCAGCTAAACAATGGTGCATGTTCTACACTTGCCGCCGGCGTGCCCGAGGGAATCCAGACCACTTTTTGTTTGGAGCTGTCACCAGTCAGACTTCCCCGATTAGGGACGAGAGTCCTCGAACGTACTGACCGCAACGAGAACGGCGAGGCTGCCGGCCTCCATCCCAGAGTAGGGACGAGCTGTTCGTCAAACTTCTCTTCCCAACTCTTGCCGACCTTTGGACTGTCGCGATGAACCAATTTATCGTCGGGATTGCGCAGCGCCGCGATGTCGATTTGGAGACGCTGTAAGCCGCTAAGCAACTTCTTGCTGAGATCACTTTGTAATTCATCCCAAGCAAAGACGAAGCAAGCATTCCCCGTAATTCCAAATTCGATGACAACGTATTCGCCAATCAGCATAATGAAAGCGTTGTTCGTGGGCGGTGTTTGTCCAGCCAAACTTAGAATTCTCCCGCGAGCGCGTTCTTTGAAGTCGACATAATCCTTGCCTGTTGAAAAATAAGCGTGATTCCCAAGGACAAACCACATGTCCTCAATGGCCGGCTCAAACCGCAACCAATAATTTAATCGCCTGGGATCTGCTGCTCGATCCTCGCTCAGCAACTCGAAGAAATCTTTGATTAAGCGCTGTCTGAGCCAACCATGAACCATTTCGCGCGCATGGTCGTCCGGTTTCCCATATTCGTTCAACACATGCGCATCCCATGCGGCCTTGCGAAGCCAAGGATTGCCAATCGATTGAATAGAGGCGTCACGAAGGGCGATATGCTCTGGTCTATTGGAGCACTTTGCATATCTGCCGATCAGCGAAGCTACACAGCGGGTTGCCAAGAGCTTTGACGCGGTTGGTGGATTCGCTACCATATTAAAAACTTTTGGTAGTATTTCCTGAAACTTGGGGTCGGGCTGTTTAACAGCGTGGTTTATCTGGGCGTAGATCGCCTCCTCGAAGACCCACGATTCGCTGGGGATTGCAAGGCCCTTGACCGCTTCGTCGAGTTCCGATCCATCGCCATCAAGGAGCCTATGACCATATCTGTCACAGGGATGTTCTGTGAGGAGATTGCGGTGATTCCCCAACACGCGAAGCCAATCGGGACTTCTCAAGCGGGGGTTTTGGGCCTTTAGCTGACCGATCGTATCCAATCGGGAATGTAACCATTCTCGGAGCGTGAGCCAACCTCGGTATGACGTCGCCGTCTTCTCGATGGAAAGCGCAGGAAAGCTCCAATAGGAGCGCAGAAGGCCTTGGAAACATTTTATTTGCTGGCGAAATTCCCCTTCTTCTGCGCGCGTTCGAAGAATTTCCCACAATATTGCATCGCCAAGTAAAGTCCACTGCCCAGCTAATTCCCCCGCACCTAGACAGATGTACCTTAAGGCTATGACGTTTGGGATGCGCTGAGTATTTCGGAATTCGAAAACGGCAGATGCTACTGATTTCCCGTTGGTCCGGACAACCGGGTTGTCAAACGAATCCTTGATGGAAGCAAGAGCCCGAGTTAGGCGAAGAGGGTCTCCCCAGCTATCGAATCGGTTATTGCCGCTCAGAGCTAGCATGAGCTGACTTTCAAGTTGTTCCAGCGGCTTGCTCATCTCGATTCGATTGGACATGTAAAGTCCTTACTTACATAGGGAATGTCTTGGTCGCTTTTTTCCCTGGGCTCCTTGAGGTCATAGAATTCGATACGGAGTTCAATTCTCCGGCTTTCCTCCCGGCTTCGCTTTAGAGAATTCGACGAGGACCCGCCGACCAAAAACAGACGTTGGATGAGCTTTCGGTCATCCTCGCTCGGAGCCTTAGGTGCATTGGGATCGAGGAGTGCGCACAAAACTCGTTCCGATCGCTGGATGCTCAAATTCAGATTTGTCATATATGAACCTTCGTCGCTAGCGAACCCATCAACGACAATCCTTTTGAGCCAGTTCTGACATTCAGGTCGCTTCGTAATTGTAAGGACCTTAGGTACAAACCCCCGAAGAAAGTCTTCTTGCGTAGATGTCAGGTCATTGCTTGCAAGTTTAAAATTTGCCTGGGGGCCAAAATCAATCGTGTGGTCCCTAATCCTTATCCCCTGAAATTCATGAGAGGCGCCGCTTATATCTGCAATGCATAAGTCCACCGAGGCCGCACGCGCGCCTTCTGCTGCTTTGACATCGCTTACGCCCTTAGTGACTGCCAGAATGGCCACAGCCATCGCGACCAAGAAGAGAACCATGAGAGCTGTCATCAAATCGGAAAAGGAAATCCAGAATGGCTTCTCTCCATCTTCTTTGTGCGACTTTCTCGCAATTAGTCGGATTGCCATGAGCGACGCTATCCTTTCGAAGGCAGATTTTCCAAGAGGTCACCCAAATCCTGAATACCTCCGGATAGGAGGCCGACTGCTTCGGAAAGTTCCTTGTGAAATTGCGCATTTCCTGTTCGGAGGGTCTTTTCAATGCTATCTGCGAACGCTTGATGTGCTTTTCCAAGGACCTCGCTGATGCCGGCCAAATACTCTTGAGCCTGCCTCTCCGCTTGGTTCAGTTGTTCAGCCGCAATTCGCAGTGACGCCACCAGTTCCGATGTGAGGCCAGCTTCCCTTTTGGCGTTTTCAATTGTCACTTTCAGATCGCTCACTATCAAGGAAAATGAATCCCTGGCTCTCGCATATTCGGTTGTGACTTGTTGTGTTGTATTACTCGCTGCTAGAAGTGATTGTGAGGCTGCATGAATTGTTTCGACGGCCGGCCCAGAAAGCTTGATGCTTTCAGTCACGCTCTCACCAGCTTTCGCAAAATCGCTGGACGCAATGTATAGCATCTCTGCGCCTGAATTCATTTTGGCAATTGAGTCCGTGGTTGCTGACGAAAGTGCGCGGACGCTGGCCTGGAGAGATGCGCTGACTTCCATAGACTGCGCGATCAGTTGTTCAACCTGACTAGATATTGCTCCTACGGCAGCGCCGGTCTCCCTGGCGATCCGGCTCGTATGCTCTTGTTGGGCCGACGCTGTAGACTCGACCTGAGATTTCAACTGGCCCACTACAGCCAGCACCTGATCTCCCAATTGTGTCAGTGTTTCCTGAAGCTTAAGATTCGTTTCCGTCTGGGATTGCGCGACCAATGCACGAATTTGATCGACAAAATCACCCATTTGATGATTAAGAAGTTGTTGCCTCGCTTCCATTGCGGCAACAGCGGCGACGAGACGCTCGGACATTGCGTCTGCCGCGCTCTTTCCCGCCAGCTCCATATTCGCAGCAAGTTGTTCAAACTTGGCTGCCGTGGATTGCATCGCCTGGGCGGATTGCTGGAGAATATCGCTCAAGCCGTTCATCTGCCCACCGAACATCTCTCGAATCTGACCTGAAAAGCTTGCAAGCACATCGACCAATAGTTTGCTAACGGCGTCACCCTGACTTGCACCCACCCGGTCCACAGCCTGTGAGATTTTCCCCATCGGCCCGCCAAGGCTTTCGGAAATGACCTTTCCAACATCCGTCGAGATCATGCTGCTATGTCGAGCGGAGGCTTCCACCTGTAGCTGTGTAATTTCGGAAAGAACCTGTCTTAAATCCGCGACCAGAGCGTCCTTGATTTGCAAAGCCTGCGTGGCAGATGTTTCAGAGGCCTTGACGAGCCTCTCCAGATACTCCTCCTCCGCTCCGGTGGCAAATAATTTATCAATTGCTTGTTGAAGCTTTTCCACCTGCCTATAGCGCGCGCTAATGAGCATTTTTTCGATGACAGTGAACAGCATTGCAAATGCAATGGCCGTTCCTGAGACGATGAACGCATGGCCGACAGCGTTCAGAAGTCTGCTGAGGCCTTCTTCCGCGAGTGCTGGGTCTGAAGAGACGTTAAAGTGAAGCAGGCCTTGAATCAGTCCTGAAAAAGTTCCGATTATTCCGATGCCTGTCAGTATGCCAGGCAAGTGCTTGTAATAGTCTGCACGAAGCGGAGAATCGACTAGTGCTTGTTCCGTGAAGAAGGAGTCGGCGAGCGCAGTGGCTCTCCAACGTATGACGCGGCATTGACCGAGAGGGTCTGGCTCCCTTTGTGGATGCAGGGTCTTTATATATTCACCCCAAAGATGGCCGAGTCGGTCTGTCGTCATGACTTCGTTTGCTATCTTTTGCAGATCAGTTATGCCGCCTTTTTGGCTTGTCTGAATCTCCGCCACAGCATTAATGGCGCGGTCCAGATCGCGTCCTAATGCGATTGCCCCACGTACAAATTTCCATAGGAAATCTGCAGCCAAATACAGGAGGATTAGGCCGATAATGATCGCGAGCCAATAATTCGTGAGAATCCCCATAGCTGATTCGGCTCCAGACGAGTCCCGGAGCAGCAGCCTGGCATGCACGCGATGGCTGGAGCGTATGACGTGCAACTGCTCGCGATCGTTGCTAATCAGACCAAGGGCGATAGAAGGATCGCCGGAATTGACGGAACTCTGTGGTTACCGAGTTTACCATAACTCCAACGCCCAGCGACGGATACGCGGAATCTACGGGGCCTTGAGCCGCCTATAAATTGTTAAAGTTGGCGCCCCAAAGGCTCGCCGGTAAAGGCGCGCCTTCGACCGTTATGCTCATTGGGAAAATACGAAATGGCTGTGCTTCCATATCGTTGAAAATAAAAACGGATGGCGTGATCGAAGCCACGGTCCGCTAGGCTGCAAGATCGACGAGAATTGCAAGTCAAGTCGATCGTGCGACGGTCGTACCGGTGGAAGCAAAGGGCATGTAATTGCGCCGCTTCGCAATGGGAGGACCGCCCATTCTGTGTGTCCATTCCTCCCCAAGCCTTCTCTCCGCTATCGCCAGAAATCGAGGTCTTGCAAAGCGCGGCGGGCACACCTCTTCGACCTGTTACTCTCAACTGCACGACAGCCATTTGAGCGGAATGAGGATTTCAATCCGAATTGTGAGCCAGAACGTCCCTAGAAAGCCGAGGATCTGGATAATCAATGAGCCTAAGTGTTCAATTCATTTACGACACGCCACAACGCGAAATCGCATCAATTCTCAGCAGCCTTTATCAGTCATGCGTCTCCGCCTCATATGTGGCAGGCTTTATGACCGTAGAGGGCATTCAAGCAATCGCAGAGCCCATCGCGGCTGAACCGTCAAAACTCGCAACAATGGTAATCGGTGCGGGCACTTGGCGAGCTTTCGAAGCTTTTGATCGACTCCTTGGGGTTGGAATCAAACCAGATCGGCTCCGCGTACATTTGGGTCATAGTCGCCCTACAGGCACTGGGGCACGGCACTCGTTCTATCGGTATCACCCTATGCTGCACAGTAAAGTCTACCTGTTTGAATTGAGGGACGGGAACACCGCGGCACTCGTCGGATCGCATAACTTAACGGGATTCGCATTGTGCGGGTTGAACGGTGAGGCCGGTGTTTTAATGGAAGGACCGGCGTCAGACTCCCCTTTCCCAGAGATACGCACACACATAAACAAGGTAGAAGCTCATTCAGTTCAATACGATCCGAGTCAGCGCGACGCGTACGCGTGGTGGGCGGGACAATTCATGGAAGGCTTCGCTGACAAATTCAATGATCTTCCGCGCGAAGGCGAGGCCAAAAACACCATCGTCATTCTTGCTGAGAGGAGTGACCCCGATCTTCCAGTCCCAGGTGACGTGATCTATTTCGAACTTCCTGCTGCCATTGGCAAGGTGCAATCCTTGCGTGCTGAAGTGCACCTGTTCATTTTCGATACTCTTCCAAATTCGCCTATTGAAGCACTGCGTGAGCTTGGGCAATCGCGTGCATCCTTCTGGTGCAAGACGATCGGAGTGGAAGATGATCGCGGTGGAACGGAACTGCGTGCGGGGTGGCATGTTGATGGCAGACGACCGGCGTTACAACGAGCCCCCAACCCGTTCCGTCCCACTCCAGCCCCTGAGATGCAGCAAGTGCGGGTAAAGACGTTCAAGGAAGTTCGGGGCGACTTCGAATATCTATTTGAGACGGCTAAGCTATCTTTTGATCCAGTGTTCGACCGCCAGGATCCTCTCACTTTGGGAGGCGATTTTACTGAGCGATTTGAAGCTCTAAAGATTGTCCCACCTGAGCATTATCCGTGGTTTCGTGTCACCGGAATACGACACAAGGAGGAGCCGGGCCAGGACAACCAATACAAAGAGGCGCTTAGGAGGCTATCCCCATCAGGCGGCTCCTTCATATTGATGTCAATGCGGCGCCGATCAACGCCAGAATAGGAGACGGAGTATCGCCAGTTCTGTAGTGTGGATCTTCATATGTCAGCTGTTCGCAGCAAGCAATTCAATTCATTCGACACTGTCTCGAAAATTCAGATTCTTCAGACAGGGTCTGGCAAATCTGACGGTTCACTAACGTTCAGTGAGATCGAATTCGCTCCAATGGAGGCGTGAGTCCAGTGCTTGGTTATCCGAGATTGACGGCGGAACTTTGAACGGATCTGGTAAGCACGCGGCAGGGTGACTGGCCATCAGCAGATCCAGTCTTGCTACGTCGCGTGGGTGCTGTGGCGGCCGGTTCCGGTGTGCGAGAGGTGTGCCGGAGCTTGGAAATCGCACTGCTGGACCGTCCATGACCGACGTGATCGCCAGCCCCGTTCTACTAACGGGCATTGGAATGACTAAACACTGGCCGACAGCGTTACCGATTCTAACTTCCTAGTTGGCCGTCGCCGGCGGTCGATGCGCGACCTTAGCGTATTAGTTGGCAAGAACCTTCAGACGATTTCCGCCGAGACGTGTAAAGATTTCTCCGCGACACGTAAGAATCAGGATTTGTGTCCGCTTAGCAGCCTCCGTAAGCAGATCGAACATTACTTCCATTCGTCCAGGGTCGGAGTAAGCGAGAGCATCATCCAAAATGATCATCGCTGGCTGTCCCTGCTCGAGGAGCATGTCAGCAAAGGCTAGGCGAGTTAAGACTGCGATCTGCTCCTGTGTCCCCACGGACAAACCAGAAAATGACTCCGTCTGCAGCAATTCCCGGATGATTCCTGTGATCTGAAACTGCTCATCGCAGTCGATTGCAGCTCCCGGAAATAGTGTCTGGAGGTAGGGCGTGACCCGCTTTACTATCGGTGCCATGTAGCGCTCTTTGGCAGCCTGTTCAGCCTCCTCAAGGGTTCCAAGCAGAAGCTCGAGAACCTTCGTCTCGTGCTGATAGCGAGCGACCTCTCGATCGAGTTGGTCGACTGCGTGCTGCGCGGCCAGGACCTGTTCTTCGATGCTCGCGCCTTCTTCACGTTCGATCTGGTTCTTCAAGACCGCCTGCCGCTGTTGCATCGACTGACGGCCAGCAGCATATTCCTTGATCGCTTTGTCGAGGCGCTCTATGCGAGTCTCCAGCATGGCGACTGTCTCGGCCGGGCGTGATAGTTCGATTGTCTGAATCTCCGACTGTTGGGAAAGCAGCGATTCCCGAGAAGTGCGAAGCCTCTCCGCTAGAGCTTCGGTACTCTCCTGTTGGAGATGTATCCCTCGTTCTGCAATGAGCCTCTGCTCCTCTTTCAGGGCATTCGTTTTCTGGCTTTCGGCTTGCGACTGGAGAAGAACCGCCGCCGTATGGTCTGCCTCAAGAGCGACGAGAGGCGCTCGCGCCACCGCTACTTCACCAGATGATTCACGTTCGATTCTTTCAGCTTCCCTAAGCGCCCCTTGCGCATCCGATATATCAGGCAGGCGATTCAATCCCGCCGCCGACATTTCCGCGGCAAGTCGATTCCCCATAACCGATACATAATTGCGAAGAGCCTCAACGCCTTGGCCTATTTTGCGCGCCGGATCGGCTGGAGTATGGGCAACAAGTTCCTGGCGGGCCTGGGCCAGCTCACCTTCGCAATGGACCCGCGCTGCATACTTCTTCTCTGCCAGTTCCAGGCTGGCGCAGGACAGCGCATCGAGGGCCTCGCGCAGTTGGCGAGTTTCTTCGATCTGGCGGCCCAGTAAGGTTTGCCGATCCTGGACTCCTGGCTGAATGAGAATTTCGCCGACGCCTTGAATACTGATAACCGCATCGTGGATCAGCGAGATAGGATCGGTCGGGGCGGGCTTGCCGTCAACCTGCACAAGACTAGCCGCCTCGGGGAGGAGCGTCAGCGTGAGATGCGTCGCCTGTGCCTCAAGAGTGGCCTCAGTCTTGCGGAGCTGCTTATCGCGTTCACGAAGTCGGACCATTTCCTGCTCCGTGACAGAGAGCGACGCAAGACTAGCGGCAAGTGCATTGACGCGCGTCTGCGCAGCGTCCGCAAGCGTCAAGCGGTCCTTGAACGTCTGCAGATTCGCTTCCATGGTTGCGAGATCAACCACGGCTCTTGCCTCACGTAGCGCTATCCCAGCCTGATCGTAAGCAGTCGTTGCCTGTTGGAGAATTTCTCGGTGCCGGCTCAAAGATTCTTCTGCTTTTTGTAGCGCCGTCTTCGTGGCCGTTTCGTCTGCCGAATATTTCCCTATCCGGTCTGAGACACCTTTTAGGGTCTCGCCGTGTTCTTTTCGGAGCTCGACCTCCCTCTGAGCAGCGGTTACACGATCCGACCATAGCTGCCGTGTGGCCAGCGCGGTCCGTTCTTTATCCTCGAACCGTTGCGCGGCCTCTCGCATCTGATGGGCTTCGCCGAGCAATTGGCTGGTCCGAAGCTCCTCGCCACCGGCGCTCGCTTCGGCCAATTTTCCCTTGATACCTTGTAACTCGACGATATCCTGCGTGAGTCTTTGCTGCCTTCCTTGCAAGAGTAGCTGCGCCTGTTGTGCCGCAACCTGTTCCGCGACCGCGTCCTTGTGCCTACCGAACGGCTTCTTATTTCCGTCTCTGATCTTTGCGAGTTCGGTTCGGACGGTTAGAAGTAGCTTCCTGCCTCGGGCCCCGCCTGTGAGGGTACCGACCTCCTGATCCAGACATCCATGGATGGTCTGTCGCGCTGAGTCGGTTAGGCCGGGCTGATCCACTGATTCTCTTTGCGTCACCCAAAGTGCCGACCACATGCCGACGTTTTCCGGTTTCGAGCCGGTCTTGCCCGCCTGGGTGAAGTTGAGAACGCGCTGGAGATGCTCTTCTGCCGCTTCATCATGATGAATGACGCCGTCAGGCATCGTGAGGTGGGCGTAGGGTTCCTTGTGCAGAAAGCGCTTCTCGATCTTGTAAAGACCAGATGGAAGCTCGAACTCGAGGGAGATAATGGGCGAGGTCCTGTTGCTCCAGTGCTGCATTTGGGTTACGCTTGCGGCTCTTGAAACGTAGCGCTCGAAGAGCACGCCACGAATGGCGGCCAGCAGCGTCGATTTCCCAAATTCATTCGACTCCGCGAGGACATTGACTCCATCTGTAAATCCGCTCAGGGCGACTCGATCGGTGAACTTGCGAAAATGCTCGAGGCGGAGAGAACGAATCTTCATTAGGCCCCTGCTCCCTGGCGCATATGCAGAACATACAGCCGCTGGAGTGCTTCGGCGGCCAGTTCCCGCTGTGGATTGAAACTATCCTGTGCGAGTGCCGCGAGGCGGTCGGCGGCGACCCTCACGAAACCCACATGGTCCATGGCTTCGAGGTCCGCGATCGAGGGCTTTGCGAACAACTGGTCTGCTTCGAGCCTCAGGTAGCGCAAGGCGCTGCCAAGGCCCGTGTGGATGCTACTCTCAAAGATTTCGCGATCGGCAAGGTCGAGGGTGCCTTCCACCCGAAGCTGCAAGAGAACGCGGCTCAAGTCGGAGTGCAGTGTGCGAATTCGGGCCTCGAGCGTTGAGATATCCTCTGCCGAACTCAAGGTGACATGTTCGCTGCGCCAGAGAAATTTTCCAGATTCAAGGGGCGTCACATTGGGCAGCGCGCCGACGGTGAGTTCGACCAGGAGGACCTGGCCGCCTCCTGCGCCGCCGAGGTTGAACCCGTCCGGTTCTGGAGTGCCGGAGTACCAGGTACGATCGTCGATCTTTCGCATGCCGTGCCAATCGCCAAGCGCCAGATAGTCGAGCTGTGCGCTCTTCGCGCGGTCGAGGGCAAGCAGATTGTGTGTACTCTGGTCGCTGGTACCGAAGTTGCGCACCGATCCATGGGCGAGCCCGATGCGCAGAGCGCCAGGCGGTGTCCTCATCGCGTCCATGGCTTCAGTGGGATCGCTGCTCATGTGGCGGTGAGTTAGGACCGCCGGGAGGATCCATGCGGCGCCGCCCAGGATTGTATGAGGCTCTGGGGCGATGTGGATCACGACGTTTCCAGGCAATGACTGGAGAAGCAGCCTCTCCCAAGGTGAGTTTCCCGTGTGTGCATCGTGATTGCCCGGGATCAGATGCCACTCCACCTGTGGGAACTGCCGCATCCGTTCGATTGGACGAAGCAGCGTTTCCATGCTTGGATGGACACCGTCGAAGACGTCGCCTGCAACCAGAACAATAGGCACCTGATGATCAATAGCGAGGCGGCCTATGCGTGCGACCACCTCAAGCCGCTCCGCACGGAGGATTGCGAGCGTCTCGTCGTCGACGAAGCGGAACGCCTCGCCTATCTGCCAATCGGAGGTGTGGAGGAATCGCATTGCGTCTCAGCATACCCCGTCGCCAAAGGTTTAGCGAAATCTAAATTCTCCGGCAACAGGGGAAGTCTTGTTGCGCCGATTTGTAACGATAAACGCCCCAGGCCCCGGCAGCCTCCTCGGTTCACAGCCCGGCGGGAGGGCACGATATTCCAGTCGCCATGCCAACTTCTCGTTTAAAATTCCGGAGTGGCGCGTTCATTCAATACCCCACGAAACGACACCTGAGAAGTGTTGCATCACGCCGCAAGATCCCTTGCTGGATTCGGCCCATGGCCCGCCTAATTGGCTTCGAGTCAGCCTAACCGGCGTGCCTACCGTGAGGCTTGAAGTTCAACACCTTACCGATGTATTGGCCGCGCGATTGGCCGTCTGCAGTGAACTCTGCCCATACTTCAGGCGGGCAAGCTGAGTACGCCCATTCCACGCCGTTTGGAAAGCGAACCAATATCCGCTCGTTTTCAGCGTCGTAAGCCTCAGCCACAATCCGTGTCGATCCGGTGACTTCAATCCACTCAATCATCTTCTGCCTCATATGTGCCGCGCCAAGCTGCCAGCGCGTCACCAACTTCAGGAGCTCGCGGCTCCTCTCTCCATGGTTTCAATGAAGGATCGTCGGCCAGGGGCTCTGGTGCCGGTCGGTCGAGGAGTGTCCTAGCGGGAATCACAACGGCTTCTCCGCTTACGATTGCCTCGCCGGTTCTCAGAGACGGCAATACCGCGGCCAACCCTGAGACAGTATCAGGCAGGGCCGATCGAATCGCTCCTTGATCCAGGCTGTTCGACAATCTCAACGCGATCACGGTACCGCATTGAGCGAGAGCTGTATCAGGAAGCTCCGTGGGCCGCTGCGTGACGAGCAGCAGCCCGATACCATACTTCCGTCCCTCGCGCGCAATCCGATTCGCCGACTCCCTGGTGAGAGGATTCGCACTCTCTCCCAAGTAACGGTGTGCCTCCTCCAGCACGACCAGGACGGGGCTCGGCCGACCGATGCCGGGGCCGTCGCGCTTACACCGCAGAACGACCTCGAACAAGAGATTGAGCACGACTCCAATCGCAAGATCGGCTGCTAGTGCAGGAACTCCACTGAAGTCAAGAACCGAAATCGGCTTCTCGTGGCCGAGCCATTCCTGCATCACTCCGACTAGCGGGTCGTCCCCTTCAAGCGTACCGGCGGGCTCCTGAAAGAACAGAAGCCTCGGGTCCAATAGTCCAAGCCGTAGCAGGTCCGGCGTTGTTCCGTGCGCACCGTGGAATGGACCCTTGTGGGGTGGCGTCCCGCCGGGGCCGTATGGCTCGAACTCCGTTGGTCTCAGCTCGGCCGCGCTCCCCTCCTTCACCACACGTCGCGTGCTCGGATCAGCTTTGTTTTGCAGCGTCTCGCGATTCTCACAGTCCAACGCGTGCCATATTGGCCTAATGTCGAATGGAACCGGCGTATCAGCAGTTACAGCCGACGGGTCAAGGCTCAGCCATTCGGAGTCCCTTGCGAACTCTCGACGCGCCTTCGTTATCAGCTCAGCAAATCGATTAGCGAAAGTCGCTCCGCCCGCAGAGCCTGCGAAGATTCGAGAGATATCGGCGGCAGGCAGAGCCCAGTAAGGCACGCGGAGTCTATTCTCGCCCTCTCCGAGAACGCTGCGCACAGACGCGTCAGTCTGGAGAGCTTGCGCGTATTCTCCATGTGGGTCGACAACGACGATGTTCGCCGCCTTCCATCCGCCTCGTACAAACCCTTGCAGCAAAGAAGCAACCGCACTAGTCTTTCCTGACCCGGTAGAGCCCACGATCGCTCCGTGACGAACCACCAGCCGGGACGCCTCTAGGCAGACCGGAACCTCCTCAGCAGCAGCGAGGCGCCCCAACCGTAAATGCGTTTCACTAGGTTGAGGAAAAACGGATCGAAGCTGCTGGGCCGTTGCGAAGTGAACAGGATCATCCAAGCCGGGATACGTGCCGACACCGCGACGGAATTGGCCAGTGGAGCAATCAATCTCCCCGAGCAGCTGAACTTGCAGCCAGCGTTCGCCGTGCTGAATCGAATCGGTCGGTGCCAGCTTTCCCGATAGCTCGGCAATCCCGACGAGACTCACTGTTGCGATCAAGTCCACCAGGCCCTGCGGAATGCGCACGAGCGAACCGATCTGGCCAACAGGCTGCAGCTTTCCCCGATAAATCGGAGCGATGCCGGCCAGATCTGCATCAAGCGTTACCGTCACAGCGGCGCCGATGACGTGACGCACGCGGCCAATGCAGGTTGGGTCACGCTCAGGCATTGGGTTTCGGCTCTTCCTTCTGTCCCAGTGAGCCAGCCGGTTCAGAAGTCTTAGTCAACAGAGCTAGAAGCTCGCTCAGCTTGTTGCTATCCGGAGAGTCCTGGCGAACGCTCTTGGCCAGGTATTCCGCGAGGTATTTGAAGTCTCTTAGAGCAAACTGCTCGTCTATCCACAGACCATGCGGCAGGCTCGGATTCGGGCGCCAATCGGCGCGTTGGCCCGACAGGATGGCCTCTTTTCCCGTGATCACTTGAATGTTCGGGGTCAACGCAGCCTTCTTTGCAAGAACCTCCGGTATGGCAGAGTGGCAGAAAACCACGAATTCAGAGCGCTCGCACCGCAGCGCCGCGTCAAAGATCATCTCGTTCAGATGGTCATCACCGAATGAATATCCGGTGAGGATCGTCAGAGTCTCATTCTCGTGCAGCGAACGACGCAAGCGGTCTTGTAGCACCACAAACGGGACTCGCCGCGATTCTTCGTACTTCGCGTCAGAAGGGTAGATCGCGGCAACGTGACCATCACTGGCCGCGGGAGCCCCAAGCCGAATAACGTGCTGCTCCTTCTCCCAGGTCCAATTTACTGAGCCGTGCAACTTCCACAGCCGCACGAAGTAGGAGGGCACAACCTCACGATCGCGCCCCGGCACGGCTTCAACGAGCTCGGTTTGGAATCGTGCTTTCAATACGCCAATAAAACCATCGAAGTAGGGCACTCCGAGAGTTTCCAGCGCCGATTCTAAGATCAGGTCGTAATTGATCGTAAAGAGCTCGATCGGTAGGTGGTACTTGCTCCGTGCGATCCAAGCAGCAAACATAACGGCCGGGGCCAGGTTGGCGTTTGCAATATCCAGCTCACCGACAATCGCCCGGCATATGGACTTATCTAGGCTGACGGCCTCAGTCGCGGTCAGTCCGTCAATCGTCTGTTTGTCGCTGAGCAGTGCGGCGATCCGCCGAAGCCGGCTCAGAGCTTGCTCAAGATTCCTTCCCGAGAGCTGTGCGCCCAGCGTCTTCTGATCTGCGTCATTCAGCTTACTCAACACTCGCTTCTGCAATTCTGGGACGTCGGGAAGCCCACATGCACGTGAGGCACCCGCGCCGAGGAAGGCGCAAACGTGACGTGAACGCGTCGCCAACTTAGCGCCGAGGGAAGTAATGAAGTTTAAAGGATCGTGTTCCGGCATGATTTCATCCCAAGCCCAACCGGATGCGATGTAGCAGCCGGTTTACGACCGTCGCAAATCGAAAGTCATTCCGGTGCTAAATGAGCGAAAGCTTAGATAGGGTTGTCCCGTTGGCATGGATTCTACGCCCCGTGAGGGAAATTGTCTCCCGAAAGACCGATAAGTAATGGAAAACGCCGTAGGCACCAGATTTCTGGCGGCCGATTTGTTGCAAGGCCGGCGCCTGTCACGGGCCGGTATGCTGATCCGGCATCAGTCAGCTCTGGCCGTCTGATTGCGGGTCTTGCGGAGCAGTGCGTCGGTTGGTGTGCAGGAGGAGCGCCGCATCCGTGAGGTGGCACTCAGACGGGCAGCGGTTGGGAATTCGCCTGTCCATCCTGCATTGCCGGACATAATTTGCTGAACAACTCGGTCGGGTTGCGCACACATTTGGCACCGGAAGCGACGCTGGCCGTTGGCTCCCGGGGTAGCACGCCCAACGCCCGATAATTTTCGATTGAACTAAGTCGCTGGCGCGACGGACGCTGCTGCATGGGCTCTACAAGGGATGGTGTTTGTGTAAGCCTCGGGTCATAGGAGGTTCCTCGTGACTCATCTTCGGCAGTTGATGCTGGACGAACTTCAGCGTCGCAACTACTCTCCAAACACCGTCCGTTCCTACATCCATTCGGTGGAGGATTTTTCGAAGTACTTCCATCGTTCTCCTGAGCGCCTGGGCCCAAGCCATATTCGCGAGTACCAGGTTCATCTGTTTCGCGATAGGAAGCTGTCGCCTGTTACTATTCAGAGCCGTTGTGCTGCTCTGCGGTTTCTCTTCGTCAAGGCACTTCGGCGCCCCTACCTGCTCGATAAGATTCCTTTTCCCAAGCGCCCCAAGAAGCTGCCGACTGTACTCAGTCCGGAAGAGGTCGCACGGTTGATCGATTCGGCTCGGAACCTGATGCATCGCACGATGCTGATGACGCTGTATGCAACCGGGCTGCGGAGAGCCGAGTTATGCCACCTGAAGGTCTCTGACATCGACAGCGAACGCATGGTCATTCATGTCCATCAGGGGAAGGGCAGCCGCGATCGCGATGTTCTGTTGACTCCGAAGCTTCTGGAGACTCTACGCGAGTACTGGCGCTGGATGAAGCCCAAGACTTATCTATTTCCGGGCACGGTGAAGAACTGGCGGGCTGATGTGCCCATCAACGAAAAGAACGTCTGGAGGGCTGTGGCTGAGGCTGCCAAGCAGGCTGGCATCAAGAAGCATGTATCTCCTCATACGCTCAGGCACTATTCCGTGTGCCGGACTATTACCGGGTAATCCCATTTAGGCCCTGGTTTCAGCTGTTTTTCGGATGCATCTGCGAGATAGTTTTTGGGGAAATCCTCGCTGAACACGGAGCAACCTTGAGTAGACAGACTGCGCGTCAGTGATTGAGTCGGTTCAATCAAAGCGCAGGAAGGTCAATCCCCAGCATGCGAAAGATCGCATCGCACACTCATTACGGTCTTCGTCCTGAATCTGTCCAATCCGCCTGTTCCGAGCACATGCAATCCAATCGGTCGAAAAACTATTTCGAGTCATCGCTCGTTCTATTGTCCATTTTGAGCAACAAAGATGGTGCTGGGCACAATTGTCTGCTCCACTACCCGGTAATAGTCCGGCACACGGAATAGTGCCTGCTATCTCGCATGGTAGATAGGCGGCACAGTTTCGCTACGCATATGCTCGAAGCAGGCGCCGATCTGCGCACTATCCAGTTACTGCTCGGACACTCCAGTCTCGAAACCTCAACCGTCTATCTGCACCTGTCACGACGCCACTTGCAAACTACTCCCAGCCCACTTGAAGCGATCGAGGTGGTGCGACCCGAAGAAGTAAAACGCTCCAGGAGACTGATGAAGCGATGAGCCGGCCCACCCTCGAGGTGGCCGACATCGCCCGCGCAGCGGGCAACAGTTTCTGGGAACAGCAGCAGGCGCATCTTGCATGGCCTCATCGCAAGGTGCTCGATGCCATCGTCCGATGCCGCACCGCGGCACTGGGTGGTCATCGCGATCAGTGCGTCCGCTGCGGCCATCAGGCCATCTCATTCAACTCATGCCGCAATCGGCACTGCCCCAAGTGCCAGGGGAACGCGCGCGCAAAATGGCTGGCAGCGCGCTCGGCTGAGCTGTTGCCCGTGCCTTACTTCCATGTAGTCTTCACGCTGCCGCATTTGATCTCCGCTCTTGTCCTCCAGAACAAGCGGCTGCTGTACGACCTGCTCTACCGCACCAGTGCCGCGACGATGCTCGAACTGGCTCGCGACCCCAGGCACCTGGGAGCCGACATCGGATTCCTCGGCGTACTCCATACCTGGGGACAGAACCTCGGGCATCATCCCCATATCCACTACATTGTTCCTGCTGGTGGCCTGGCTCTCGATGGCTCCAGATGGATCGACTCCTCGCCGCGCTTCTTCCTGCCCGTCAAAGCACTCAGCCAAGTCTTCCGCGTCAAGTTCTGCAAAGAACTTCGTGAACTTTTCCAGCAGAACAGACTCCAGTTTCACGGTTCACTGCAGCAGCTTGCCTCACCCGGCGCATTCAGCCACTTCCTCTGGCAACTCGGCCAGAAGGACTGGGTCGTCTACGCTAAGCCGCCCTTCGGCGGCGCC
>Ga0182018_10002146_pt1 | contig 20463 bp, 17 predicted proteins | sample 812P2MmetaG_FD_120490 | JGI IMG/M metagenome (GOLD analysis project Ga0182018, IMG submission 120490) | Permafrost microbial communities from Stordalen Mire, Sweden - 812P2M metaG | ecosystem: Environmental > Terrestrial > Soil > Wetlands > Permafrost | place: Sweden: Stordalen | collected...
CCAGATGACAAACAATCCGTTTGGTAGGGACGTCGCGCTGCGGCGTCCCCGCCCGGAGCGAAGCGGAGGGCGGAACGGGCGTGGCAAAACTCAAGTTCCGGCAATCCGATTCCGTCGCCTGACCTGCCGCGACGGGCGCGAGCACGGCGGGCGCTGCGCCCGGCGACGGGACAGCGCAGCGCGCTGTCCCTACCACCATTGTTTGTGAACCGGATAATCCCGCAACGTCGAGGCCGTCGCTTGACCGCGCCACCGGTTTCTGTTTAATTCCGGCAGATTAAGGATCAAGAAACCGTTCATGAATTCATCCGCGCCCGCCGCCGTTGCGCGGCCACAGCATCCGCCCGGCTTCCGCGCGCGGCGCGGATTGAACTGGGGATTTCTCGGCCTGCTTTACACGTCGTTTTACCTTTGCCGCTACAACCTTTCCATCGCCAACAAATCCATCAGCGACGAATTCGGTTTTTCGCGCGCGGACATGGGGTTGATCATCACGACGGCGCTGCTGACCTACGCGTTCGGACAAATCCTCAACGGCCTGCTCACGGACAAAATCGGCGGAAAAAAAGCCATGCTCATCGGCGCGGGCGGCACGATTGTGATGAACATTTTCTTCGGCGCGATTTCGCTGCTGCCGATAACGCAGCAAGGTGGAAAATTGTTTGCACATTTCAACCTGTTCGGCGGCGAAGTGGTCTTGAGCCTGTTGAGCCTGTTCGTCGTCGTGCGCGGCATGGACGGCTACATGCAATCGTTCGGCGCGCCGGGCATGATCAAGATCAACACCGCCTGGTTCGCGCGCCGCGAACGCGGGCGGTTCGCGGGCATTTTTGGTTTCATGATCAACCTCGGCCGGTTTGGAATTTTCAAAATCGGCCCGGCACTGCTCGCGGGATTTACTTTTCTAGGACTTTGGCAAATTCCGCCGTTGCACTGGCGCTGGCTGTTTTGGATTCCGGCGGCGGTTTGCGGAATCGTCGCGCTCGGCATGGCATTGACGGTAAAGCAAACGCCGGAAGAATGTGGTTTTCAATCGGCTGAACTGGCGGAGGAAAACAACGACACCGGCCAAAAAGTCCGGCTCGTGGACGTTCTGCGGAAAATGGCGGGCAATCCCGTGTTGTGGGTCACGGCGCTCGCCTACGCTTGCACGGGTGCGGTGCGGCAAAGCGTGGACCAATGGTTTCCGCGATTCATGCAGGAAGTCCATCACCTCGATTTGAATTCAGAACAATTCCAGTTCCTCGGCTTTCTGATTCCGTTTGTTGCATCCGTGGGTTCGCTGATTTCCGGTTATTTGTCGGACACGGTTTTCAAAGGCCGCCGCGCCCCCGTCGCGGCGGGAATTTATTTTCTGGAGGCGGCGGTGATTTTGCTGGCGGCGCAATTTCATTCTGCCAACGCCGCCGTCGTTTTTCTCATCCTGATTTCCTTCACGGCCAATTCCACGCACTCGCTGCTCGGCACGGCGTCGGCGATGGACATCGGCGGGCGCAAAATGGCCGGGTTCGCCTCCGGCCTGATTGATTCGTTCCAGTATTTCGGCGGCAGCCTGGCGGGATATTTTCTTGGCAGACTGCTGGACCAGAATTGGGACTGGTATTTTTATTTCATGTTTCCGTTTGGCATCGTCGGCGGCGTGCTGATGCTGACAATTCTCGGCCAAAACGCCGGGGAAAAGAAAAATTGAACCCAGGCTTGACCCCGCCGGGAATTGCATTAAATTGAACACGCGATGTTGAAAAACAATTCACAAGCTGTCATTCTGGCCGTCGTCGTAGCTGGCGACGCCGTTGGTGCTTGTTGAACTGAAACCAATTTAACAGGAACCCACGGCTGGCAACAGTCGTGGGTTTTTGTTTTAATCCGCGCCGGCCGGCCACAACCGAAAGAACACATGAGCAAGACAACTGAAACCGCAAAAGCGAAACCCGCAAAAGCCTCCGCCAAGCCCCGCGCCGAGGTCGGCCCGGCGATGTTCGGGCGCGACATCTTCGTCGAGGCCCTCGAACGCGAAGGCTGCGAGGTCATTTTCGCGTATCCCGGCGGCGCGAGCATGGAAATCCACCAGGCGCTCACGAAGTCGAAAATTCGCACCATTCTTCCGCGCCACGAGCAAGGCGGCAGTTTCGCGGCGGAAGGTTACGCCCGCGCGACCGGCAAGGCCGGCGTGTGCATGGGGACCAGCGGCCCCGGCGCGACGAACCTCGTCACCGCCATCGCCGACGCCTTCATGGATTCCTGCCCGCTCATCGCCATCACCGGCCAGGTGCCGCAAGCGATGATCGGGCGCGGCGCGTTTCAGGAGACGGACATGATTGGCGTGACGCTGCCCATCGTGAAGCACAGCTATCTCATCACGGACATCGCCGACATTCCGCGCATCGTGAAGGAGGCGTTTTACATCGCGCAAACCGGACGCCCCGGCCCGGTGGTGATTGATTTTCCGAAAAACATCCAGCAGGCCAAGACCCAGCCCGTCTGGCCGACGCTGGAACAGATCAAAAAAGGCCTGCGCGGCTACACGCAGCCGGATTTGAAGGCGGACGAGGTGGCGTTGAACGAAATCATCGGCTTGATTGAAAAGGCCGAACGCCCGGTGCTGTATTGCGGCGGCGGCATCATCACCAGCGGCGCGTCGGCAGAATTGAAGAAATTCGCCGAGGCCACGAACATTCCCGTCACGACCACGATCATGGGCGTCGGCGGTTTTCCCGAAACGCATCCGCTTTCGTTGCGCTGGCTGGGGATGCACGGCGCGGCTTATGCGAACTGGGCGGTCAACGGCGAGTTCGAACTTCGCAAGAGTTTCAACGACCCGATGGTGAAGCTCAAGAACGGGGCGGACCTGCTCCTCGCGTTCGGCGTGCGTTTCGACGACCGCGTGACCGGCAAGTTCGAGGAATTCTGCAAGAGCGGCACGATTGTCCACATTGACATTGACGCCTCCGAGCTGAACAAAAACCGGAAGGCGAACCTGCCCGTCGTCGGCGACATCAAGGACGCGCTCACCCGGCTCAACGCGATGATCGCCAAACGTCCGCTCGCCAAGAAGCACACCGCCTGGCTGGCGCAGATTGACGAGTGGAAGAAGAAGGCGCCGTTCGCCTACCGCATCACGCCGGAGATCGCGAACAGCGATCACATGATTGATCACATGCAGGGCAATGAGAACGAAGTGATCCTCCAGCAGATGGTCATCGAGACGCTTTACGAATTGACCAAGGGCGAGGCTTACATCACCACCGGCGTCGGCCAGCACCAGATGTGGGCCGGCCAGTGGTATAAATACACGCACCCGCGCCAGTTCATCACCAGCGCCGGCCTCGGCTCGATGGGCTTCGGTTATCCCGCCGCGCTCGGCATCAAGGTCGCGCTGCCGGACAAGCAGGTGATTGACATTGACGGCGACGGCTCGTTTCTGATGAACATCCAGGAACTCGCCACCGCGCACGTCGAGAAGATTGCCGCCAAGGCGATCATCCTGAACAACCAGCACCTCGGCATGGTGGTGCAATGGGAGGACAATTTTTACGCCGGCAACCGCGGCCACACCTATCTCGGCAATCCCGACGACCGCGCGCAGGTTTATCCCGATTACGTCCGCGTGTGCAATTCCTTCAACGTGAAATGCGAGCGCGTGATGTTCAAGAAGGATTTGCGCGCCGCCATCCAGCGGATGCTCGACGCCGACGAACCCTACGTCCTCGACGTCATCACGCCCTACACCACGCACGTGATACCGTTCATCCCGGCGGGCAAGACCGTGGCGGACATGATCTGGAAGGCGTAGAGTTTTCGAGCCGCGAATGTTCTGGGAAAAATTCAACGGGCCGCCACACTGTTGCCAAGTCAACAAATCGGATTAACTTAACCACATGAAGAACGATATGGGAAAAGTCACGACACGGATCAAGGTGGAAAACTGGCTGGACGCGGAATTGATAAAGGCGGGCGCGCGCAAGGAAAAACCGCGCAGTGTTGAAACGGACGCTTTGGTGGACACCGGCGCGGTGAAGTTTTATCTGAAAAGTTCCGTGATCAAGCAGCTTGGCCTTCATCCCGTCGGCGAGGTCAAATCGCGCACCATGTCCAACCGCTCGGAATCGCGGACGGTTTTTTCGCCGGTTGCGCTGGAGATTCAAGGACGCACCGGCAGGTTTGACGTGGTGGAAATTCCCGATTCATTGCCGAACATCGTCGGCCAGATTCCGCTGGAAGATTTGGATTGGGTGGTGGATTGCCGCAATCAAAAGTTGATTCCCAATCCCGAACACAAAAATGGCGAGCTGGCGGACGAGTTTTAAAAAATTAAATTTGTTCCGAACGATGAATAAAATGCAAAATAAATTCTGCCAATAAAGAAAGAACCATACAAAGTAAAAACATTATCAGATTAGTTTGTGTGCTTCTATTTCCCCATCGTTTGAATAAAAAAGTGCTTTTAGCCATAAAATAAATCCACTCAAACCAAATAAGCCAAATGCACAAAATGCCATAAGAGACTCGCATATAATCACTACGGCTGGCAAGATGACCCAAAATGTCTGCCGTCGAACAAAAACCTGTAATACCGTGGAAACGTTTTTGGTGTCGTTTTGGAGGAGACCCAATTCATATTGGGGAAGACCAGCAGGGTTTTCTTACCGACCCTGAAGGCGAGTTATTCACGCGTCTCCATAATCCGCATCTTTTCACGTTCGACAAATTGCTGAATGAGAAATGTTTGATATAACACGTTAATTTTGCAATCAGATTGCCGTCATACGCAGCGGCAAGTTGAACGACTTCTTGTTGAGCGTCGGTGAATATTTGGCTCGTCAATTTGTTCTGCGGATTGCTCCATTTATCACACACAAACCAACCAACAAGATAGATTCCGTGGGTCAGGCCATTGGGCCGAAGATAATCGCCGACAAAGCATACGCACGCAGCCAAGAAAAATTGGTTGCAACTTCTGGAATTTCTTTGATCCGCTGCAATAACAAATCCCAACACTTGCAAGCCGATTCGGGGCGGCATAGAAACGAAATCACCGAAGACCAAGCCGCTCGCCGGTCAGTGGATGATTGTGGGATTTGATTTAATGCCCATTCAAAAAGCCAATCCAGAACGTGTTGCCGCAATCGTGCTGGATTGCCGGTATCCTACTTCAACGACAGCTTAAAACGCATTACGCTCTTTTTTCAGGTTGTAATGAAATCATTACAACCTGACTTCCAAGAATCTGTTTTGATGGGGCGTACCGGAGTTGTTTGCCATGAAATATGAATTGATTTGAATTCTGCCGCAGCTTCCGTAAAGTCGAGCGTAAGGAAGTTTTTCCTTGGATGAATATCCCCATTACATTTCGGCCAAAACTGGTTGATGCGTTGAAGGATTATTCGGCGCGAAAATTTTATGCCGACGCGGTGGCGGGCTTCACGGTTGGCATCGTCGCGCTGCCGCTTTCAATGGCGCTGGCGGTTGCGTCCGGCCTGAAACCGGAAATCGGAATTTTCACGGCCATCATCGGCGGGCTTTTGGTTTCGGTGCTGGGCGGTTCGCGCGTGCAAATCGGCGGTCCGGCTGGCGCATTTGTGCCGCTGCTGGCGCCGATTGTGATGAAACATGGGCCGGAAGCACTGGTTGTTTGCTCAATAATGGCCGGCGTGATTTTAATCGTGCTGGGTATGAGCAAACTCGGCACCCTCATCAAATACATCCCTTATCCTGTCGTCACCGGATTCACGAGCGGCATTGCCATCATCATCATGAGCACGCAAATCCGCGACTTCTTCGGCCTGAAAAATAAATTGCCGCCGGATTTCATCGGCAAGGCGCGTTCGCTCGCGGAGAATTTTCAGCCGAACTGGCCTACGGTCGTTCTCGCAACGCTGGCAACGCTGGCAATCTGGTGTTGGCCGAAAAAAATTGGCCGCCATGTTCCCGGTTCGATTGTCATCATCATTCTCGCGGCAGCAACATCGGTATTTTTTCACTTCAACGAAAAATTTGGAATTCAAACACTTGGCACGGTGTTCGGTGAAATGCCGGGAAGTTTACCAATGCCTCACTGGCCATCGCTGCCGTTCGATGAATGGCGCGCATTGCTGCCGGCAGCGTTGACGATCGCCGTCCTGGGTTCAATTGAATCATTGCTTTCAGCGGTGGTTTCGGACGGCATGATTGACGACCGGCACGACTCGAACCAGGAATTGATGGGACAGGGAATCGCCAACATCGCCGTGGGAATTTTCAGCGGAATGCCGACGACGGGCGTCATCGCGCGCACGGCGACGAACATCCGTTGCGGCGCACAAACGCCGGTGGCGGGAATCATTCATTCGCTGACGCTGCTGGTGATTTTGCTGGTGGCCGCGCCGCTGGCGAAGGATATTCCACTGGCGGCGCTAAGCGCGGTGCTGGTGGTGGTGTCATTGCGGATGGGTGAATGGCATCAATTCGCGCGGTTGAAACGCTGGCCGAAAAGCGACGTGCTGGTTTTCTTGTGCGCGTTTGGTTTGACCGTCGCCGTGGATTTGCCGACGGCGGTCGGCGCGTCGCTGATCCTGGCGTCGGCATTGCTCGTAAAACGGCTTGCGGAAGCGACGCAAGTGAATGATGAAGTCGCACAGGCGAGTTTGCCGGGACAAACCGTCGCGGATAAGGAAATTCCCGAAGGCGTCATGGTGTTTCGGATTTTCGGCGCGTTCTTTTTTGGCGCGGCGGATAAATTGGAAACGTCGCTCCGGCGCGCGGGTCAACTGCCGGAAGTTTTGATTTTGCGGATGCGCGACGTGCTGGCCCTGGACGCCACCGGACTCGACGCGCTCGAAGATTTAATGGAGAAACTGCGGATGGACAAAAAGGACCTCATTTTATGCGGTCCGCATTCGCAACCCCTTTTTGCGCTCACCCGCGCAGGTTTTATTGACCGGCTCGGCATGGATAATATATGCGGTGACATTGACTCTTCGCTCCAACGCGCGCGAATAATTATGACGAAAAAAAATGAGAAGCAGGCTTAGGAACGTCATCATTTCAGCGCCTAAAAATCTGCATCCATGTCTGCGAACTGCTTCTAGTTTTCTTCAATTTAATTTTAGGGATATGCTGCCCTTGGTGGCGGGACTGCACTGAAATATGACATTTGCCAGAATCAGCAGTCAAAACCTTCAACGATTTCTTCAATAACCGGGTAGGCGGCGGGTATGTGACGTGTAGGTGGCGAGTTAGGGCGGATAGTGCCGGAAACCTCTTGAAGCCCTTTAAAACCAATGTTAAATTCCCCTTGTAAATCAGGGTATTGAGGCTGGCAGTCGGCGAAGTCCTCGTTCGATACCGATCCACGCCAAGTAATCAAAAAGGCTTTGTTTTTTAATTTGGCGTTAAAAATCTAGTCGCAATTTACTCCTCCCCGGCTAATTCCATGTCGCGCGTGTAATAAAGAATTCGTCCGCAGTTGTTGCAGGCCACGATCTCTTTCTGCGCCTGGCAACTGACAAGAATCTGCGCCGGCAATTTCATGTGGCAGCCGCCGCACGCGCCGTGATCCACGCCCACGACCACGTTCTCGCCCTTGCTCTTGAACAGCCGCTCGTAACGGTTGCGGACCGTTTCGTCCACCGCCGCCGCGATTTCCGCGCGTCCGCTTTGCAACCCGGCCAGTTCCCCCTTCAAATTGTCCTCGCGCTGGTCCAGTTGCGCGACCTGGCTTTCGACCAGTTTTTTCGCCTCGTTCGCTTCCGCCGTCGCGCGGACAACTTCCTTTTGCGCGGCCTCGGCCTGTTCCATCAAAACGATTTCCGAATCCTCGATCTTCGTGATGTCGGCCCTGCACATCTCGATTTCGTGGGCGAGCGCGCGGTATTCCTCGTTCTTGCGGGTCTGCAACTGCTGGTTCGCGTATTTCTCAATCTGCGATTTCTTCGCCTCGACATCCAGCTCGAGCCGCTTGCGTTCGGACTCGATTTGTTTGACGCGGGTTTTGGCGGCTTCGAGCTGCGCCTGCGTGGTGGTGGCGCGGGCGCGGAGCGTTTCGCGTTCGGGATTGATGTGGCCGAGTTCCGCCTGCACGCGATGAAGTTTGCGATCGCGATCCTGCAAGACCAAAAGTTTCTCGATTGTCTCCAGCATTGAACCGTTGAGATTAGCCGCCGTTTGCGCCCAAGTCAATCCGCCGTGCTGCGGAATGTTCGACGAAGGGAACGCAGCCGTCCCGGCTGCGGCCTTTCGGCGCCCTCGCTGGACGGAACCGGCAATGTGAGTCGTCCAAAAATATTCTCGACGGGGCGTCGAAAATGACAGGCGGGGCGCATGTGCTCCCGGGATTATGCACTTTGCAAACTATCAAGGTAGGAACAATGCGCTGCGCTGTCCCCGTCGCCGGGCGTAGCGTCAGGCGACCGGAAAAACGGAGCTTTGACCACGTTCATTCCGTCCTGCCGGACGGGGACGCCGCAGCGCGGCGTCCCTACCACCCGAAATGTTTGTGAAGTGCATAATCCCGCGTGCTCCCCAAATTCATTTTGCAGTTTCAGGTTTCATGGCTAACCTGTCGCCATGCGTTTCATCGGCAACGTCATTGAAAAATTGCAGCGGCATCCGAAACGGGTCGTGTTTCCCGAAGGCGAGGAACCGCGCATTTTGCAGGCGGCGCGGCAGTATTACGCGCTGCGGCTCGGCGCGCCCGTCGTCCTCGGCGATCCCGCCAAAGTGCAGGCGGTGGCGGACACGCTGAAGCTTCCGCTCGACGGCATCCGCGTCATCAATCCCGCCGCCAGCGAGGATTTTGAGAACTTCGCAACCCGGTTCTTCAAGTTGCGCCGCGAGAAGGGACTGCGCCAGACCGAGGCGCGCGAGGCGATGCTGCAGCCGAATTATTTTGGCACGATGATGCTGGCGATGCACCAGGCCGACGGCGTGGTCTCCGGCGCGTCGCACATCACGAGCAGCCTGCTGCGGCCGCTGTTCCAGATCATCAAGGTCGCGCCGGACATCCATACGGCGTCGAGCTGCATGGTCATGGAGGTCGAGGACACGCGCATTGGCGAAAACGGCGTGCTGTTCATGGCGGATTGCGGCGTGATTCCCGACCCGGACGTGGAACAGCTCGCGGACATCGCCGTCTCGACGGCGCGGCTTGCCCGGCACCTGCTGGGCATCCGCCCGCGGGTGGCGCTGCTGTCGTTTTCGACGAAAGGCAGCGCCGGTCATCCATCCGTCGGCAAGGTTCAGGCGGCCACGGCGCAGGCGAAACGCAAGGCGGCGAATCTTTTGCTCGAAGCGGATTTTGACGGTGAATTGCAGGTGGACGCCGCGCTGGTGCCCGAGGTCGCGTCGCGCAAATTGCGCGACAGCCAGGTGGCGGGCCGCGCGAACGTGCTGATTTTCCCCGACCTCAATTCCGGCAACATCGCGAGCAAGCTCGTCGGCCTCGTCGGTCGCGCGAATTCCTACGGCCAGATTTTGCTCGGCCTCAACCGCCCCGCCGCCGATTGTTCGCGCGGGGCGACGGCGCACGACATCCTTGGCATCGCGGCGATTGTCGCGGTGCAGTCCACCGATTACCAAAAGCTTTATCCGGGTGCGGACGCGAAACTGCCCGGCGAGTGAATCCGTTGCATCGTTGAACCGTCAAACCGGTTCACGATTCAACGATTTGACGAATGAACCATTCAACGCCCAGGGTTTTCATCGCCGCCACGCGCCAGAATGACGGCAAGACCACCGCATCGCTCGGCCTCATCGGCGCGCTGCAAAAACATTTTCCGCGCATCGGCTACATCAAGCCCGTCGGCCAGCGCTTCGTCGAGATCGAGGAGCAGAAGATTGACGAGGACACCGTGCTGATGGACGCGGTGTATCAGCTCAACTGCCCGCTCGTGGACATGAGTCCCATCGCCGTCGAGCCGGCCTTCACGCGGAAATACCTCCAGTCGGCGAACAACGAGTCGCTCGTCAAACGCATCAAGGAAGCCTTCGACCGCGTCGCGTGGGAAAAGGATTTTGTCCTGTGCGAGGGCAGCGGCCACGCCGGCGTCGGCTCGGTTTTCGATTTGTCCAACGCGCAGGTCGCCAAGACGCTCGGCTGCAAGGTCATCATCGTCACCCAGGGCGGCATCGGGAAGCCGATTGATGAAGTTTCGCTGAACCAGGCGCTGTTTGAAAGGGAAGGCGTTGAAATCATCGGCGTCATCATCAACAAGGTGAAGGAGGAAAAAATTCCAGAGATCACGCAGTTCGTCCGGCGCGGCCTCAGGCGCAAGGGCCTGGATTTGCTCGGCGTCCTGCCGCACGAACAAATCCTCTGCAACCCAACGGTGGATTTGATCCGCGAAGCCTTGCACGCCGAATTGCTGAACTCGCCGCCCACGCTGCACACGCCGGTGGATGACGTTGTCGTCGGCGCGATGGGCGCGCACAACGCGATGCAATTTTTCAAGCGCGGCGTGCTGCTCATCACGCCCGGCGACCGCGAGGACATTCTGCTCGCCGCCGGCGCGATGACAAGCCCGCAAAGCGATGAAAAAATGGCGGGCATCGTCCTGACCGGCGGCCTGCGTCCGGGTGAAAGCGTGTTGAAAGCGCTGCAAAGACTGCCGATCCCGGTCCTGCTCGCGCAGGCTGACAGCTACCAGGTCGCGTCCATGGTCCACAACCTCACCGTCAAAACCCAGCCGGGCGACGCGGAAAAAATCTCGCTCATCCGCGACATCGTCGCCCGGCATGTGAACGTGAAAAAAATAATTGATTCACTTTGAAAGTTTTTAGTTTTGAATTTTTAGTTTTTAGTTGCAGCATCCCGTGGGCATGAAATCCAGCATCGTCAAAGACAAGAGTTATGCTTTTGCCTTGCGAACCATCACGCTGGCAGGATGGTTGAAGGGGCAAAAGGAATTTGAAATCGCAGGGCAAATCTTGCGTTCCGGCACGGCCATTGGCTCGAATGTCGAAGAAGCATTGGCTGGGGTGAGCCGGGCGGATTTCATCGCCAAAATGTCCATTGCCTCCAAAGAAGCGCGGGAAACTCATTATTGGCTGCGATTGTTGCGTGATTCAAAAATTGTTTCTGAATCAAGAATTGCGCTCCTCGAAAAAGAGAGCTTGGAACTGATTCGCATGTTGACGGCGATTGTTAAAACGTCGCAAACGTCGTCGGCCAGCTCAAAATTAAAAATTAAAAATTAAAAATTTAATGCTCCCGCTTTCTCCATATCTCAAAATTTTGCCAACGTATCAACCGGGCCGGCCCATCGAAGAAGTCGCGCGTGAACTCGGCCTGCCCGCCGGCTCAATCATCAAGGTCGCGTCGAACGAAAATCCATTCGGTCCTTCGCCGCTCGCCGTCGCCGCGATGCAAATGGCGGTTGCCGGCGTGAATCTTTATCCCGACGGCAACGCGTTTTATTTGAAACAAAAACTCGCCGCCAAACTCGGCGTCGAACCGGCGGACTTGATCTTGGGAAACGGTTCGAACGAAATCATCGAGTTTGTCGCGCACGCGCTGCTTTCGCCCGGTGATGACGTGGTCGTGTCGCAATTCTGTTTTGCGATTTATCCCATCGTCGCAAAATTGTTTGGCGCGAATGTTGTCACCATTCCGGCGAAAAAATACGGCCACGATCTGCCCGCGATGCTCCGCGCCATCACGCCGCGCACACGAATTGTTTTCGTCGCAAATCCAAACAACCCCACCGGCACGCTCGCGCCGCGCGAGGAAGTCATCCAGTTTGTCAACGAAGTTCCCGACGACGTTCTGCTCGTGATGGACGAGGCTTACATTGAATTTTTGGACGACGCGGTGGACCTGGTTCCGCTCATCCGCCTCGGTGTGCGGAAAAACCTGGTTTTGATGCGGACGTTTTCAAAAATTTACGGCCTCGCCGGCCTGCGCATCGGCTACGGCATTGCGAATTCCGGGCTTGCCGCCGCGCTGGAGAAAGTCCGGCAGCCGTTCAACATCAATCTGCTCGCGCAAACCGCCGCGCTCGCGGCGCTGGACGATGACGAACACGTCCGCAAAACGCGGCGGAACAATTTCGCCGGACTGGAATTTTTCAGCCGCGCGTTCCGTGATTTGAAACTGGAATTCGTCCCGTCGTCCGCCAATTTCATCTTGGTCCGCGTCGGCGAAGGGCAGAAAATTTTTGACGCGATGCAAAAGCAGGGCGTTATTGTGCGCCCGATGGGCGGCTATCAATTGCCGGAATGGATCCGCATTTCCGTCGGCACGCCAGAGGAAAACGGGCGTTGCCTCGGCGCGTTAAAAATTGCGTTGGGCAAGAAATAATTGTTTGAATCCCGCGCCAAACCGATTACTTATTTTGCAGTTATGAAAGAACCGGATTTAACGCAGAGAAGGTTTTTGACAAAAAAAGAATTTACTCTCGAAGAAAATGGCGTAGCCGTTTTTGAGAAAAATCTTTCACGTTCCAAAAAATATCACGTTTATTTTGAAAACATTCCACCAAAAGGTCAGGAATTCACAGCTGGCTCAAAGGGATTCATTGTCGGTTCTGTCATCGCTGCAATCCTAGCAATTATCTGTTTTATTGTTCTTTTGATTCCAGGAAATAAGGTTGAATGGGATGCGCCTATCTTCTGGGGAATAATGGCTGCTTTTCTTTGGGCATTATATTTTTCAACGCGCAAAGCTTTGCTTCTTTTTGCTCAAAACGGAGCTGGTTTAGTTTTATTCAAAGACAAACCTTCTCCTCAAAACGTCGAGTCGTTTGTCAAAAAAGTCTTTCAACAGAGAAACAATTATTTGTTAAAAAAGTATGGCAGGTTTTCCGACCAAGAAACTTTTGAAAATAAAATGGGAAGATTGAATTTTTTGCGTGCCCAAGAAGTGATTGCAGAATCGGAATTTGAATCCAAGCGTGAAGAATTTACAGGCAAAAAACCCACAGGGACTTTGGGTTTTGCGCCACAACAGAATTAAAAGTGAAACCAACCGACCTGCGGGGCATCCTGCAATACATTCCGCAATTCCGCGAGAAGACGTTCGTCCTCGCGGTGGACGGCGCGATCGTCACCGACGAAAACTTCGCGACGCTGCTGCTCGACGTGGCGGTGCTGCGCTCATTGAACATCCGCGTGGTGCTCGTCCACGGCGCGTCGGCGCAAATCAAGCTGCTCGCCGGGGAGCAGAAAATTTCCCCGTCGAACCTCGACGGCTCGGGCATCACCGACGCCGTCACGCTGCAACTCGCGTTGACCGCCGCGAACCGGCTGACGCATGAAATTCTCGAGGGCCTCGCGGCGAACGACCTTCGCGCCGCCTGCACCAACGCCATCATTGCGCATCCGCTGGGCATCATCCAGGGCGTGGATCATTTGTTCACCGGCAAGGTTGAGCGCGTGGACGTGGAATTGCTTCAGACTCTGCTCGCGCAGGGAATCATTCCCGTCATTCCGCCGCTTGGTTTTGACGGCGACGGCAAAACGTACCGGGTGAATTCCGACAGCGTGGCCGTGGCGGTGGCCGAGGCGTTGAAGGCGGTGAAGCTGATGTTCATCGCGCCGCAGGACGGCATTTTGGTGCAGGGCCGGCTCGTGCGGCAGATGCTGCTGGCGGATTTTGAATCGGTGCTGGCGCTGCAAAAAGACGACATTACGCCGGAACAAATTTCCAAGGCGCTGCACACGGTGGCCGCGTGCAAGGCAGGCATTCCGCGTGTCCATGTCATCAATGGCAAGGTGGACGAAGGTCTGCTCGCGGAGGTTTTTTCCAACGACGGCATCGGCACGCTGATTTACGCGAACGAATACCAGCAAATCCGCCGCGCGTTGAAAAAGGACGTGCGGGCCATCCAGTTGCTGACAAAAGCGGCGGTCGAGTCCGAAGAACTGGTCAAACGGACGCGGACGATGATTGAAAAAAATCTGGGTGACTACTTCATTTTTGAAATTGATAAAAACCCCGTCGCATGCGTCGCGCTGCATGTTTTTCCCGACCACAAAAAAGGCGAGCTGGCCTGCCTTTACGTCAATCCCGCGCACGAAAACCACGGCATCGGGAAGAAGCTGATCCAGTTCGTCGAAAACAAGGCGCGCGAAATGGGGTTGAACGAACTGCTCACGCTTTCAACGCAGGCGTTCACGTATTTTCAATCCAAGGGCGGTTTTGCCGAAGGCACGCCCGACGATTTGCCGCCCGCGCGCCGCGAAAAATACGAACAAAGCGGAAGGAATTCCAAGGTGCTCGTGAAAAAATTGAAAGTGTGAAGAAGACGGTTTTGACCACCGGCGCGTCGTCCGGCATTGGCAATGCCACCGCCAAACTTTTCGCGGGCAACGGCTGGAACGTCATTGCCACGATGCGCAACCCGGCTGCGGAAACAGAACTTGCCCAATTGAGCAATGTGCTGGTCGCGCAGATGGATGTCCGGGACCGCGACAGCATCAGCCGGACAATCAAGGGTGGCATTGCGCGTTTTGGAAAAATTGATGGGCTGATAAATAACGCCGGCTTCAGTTTGTCCGGCATCTTTGAAGCAATTCCACGCGACAAAATTCAGGAACAATTCGACGTCAACGTCCTTGGCGTCATGGATGTCACGCGCGCCATTCTCCCGCACTTCAGAAAGAACCAGGGCGGATTGATCATCAACATCAGCTCGCGCGGCGGTCTCGTCGGTTTGCCGATGATCTCGCTTTATTGCGCCACCAAATTTGCGCTGGAAGGTTTTTCCGAGTCGCTGGCTTACGAACTTGCATCTCAAAATATCGTTGTCAAGATCATCGAACCCAGCGGCGGCGTCTCCGGCACCAATTTCTCCAAACGGATGAGCGAAGAACGCACGCAGAATGCTCCGCTGGCAGATTACGACAGGTTCATCGCCGACACGAACGCGGGTTTCGCCGGCATGAGGGCGAAACGCATGGTGGGCGCGGACGAAGTTGCGCAGGTCATTTATGGTGCCGCCATGGACGGCACAAACCGGCTTCGCTATTTTACCGGCGAAGACACCGGCGATTTTGTAAAGGCAAAGCGCGAGATGTCCGATCAGGGTTTCATTGATTTTATGAGGACACGATTTCTGCCGCAGAGAGAGCCGAAATGAAAGGTCATGGTGAAACATCCGTCTCGCCGGCGCGGATTTGATTCCGCTCTTCGATTTGCCGCCCGGCGGCGCGCTGGTTTGGATTTCTGGACAGCATCGGTGGGGCGGGACTGCTGGCGGGCCGTTTTGAACAATGACAGCTTCGGCTCGCGAGGACGCCCGCCCCACCAGGATGAAATTCTGCGGGATGATGTCTTTGACAAACTTTTAGGGTGGTAGGGACGCCGCGCTGCGGCGTCCCCGTCCGGCAGGACGGAACGAACGTGGTAAACGCTCCGTTTTTCCGTCGCCTGACCTGCCGCGACGGGCGCGAGCACGGCGGGCGCTGCGCCCGGCGACGGGGACAGCGCAGCGCGCCATCCCTACCTTGATGGTTTGTGAACGGCATAATCCCAGAATTCTGCGCTTGCCGTTTCCGATTGAAGGTTTAATTTGCCCCTGTGTCCGTCCGGATCGGCAAAATCTTCGTGATCGTTGCGCTCATCGCGACAACCGGCGCGCATTGGGCCGCGCTGCAAACGGTCGCGTGGACGACGATGCTCGCGGACAATCTTTGCACGCACACTTTCAACGAAGCGGTGGCGCACACGTTCGACGGCCAGCATCCGTGCTGTTTGTGCAAGGCCATCGCCGCCGGGAAAAAGTCGGAAAAGAAATCCGAGGCGGCGTCGCCGATGCAAAAATTTGAATTTCCACCGCTGAAAGGAAACCTGGTTTTGGTCGCGCCATCGAATCTCCCGCTTGTGCCGCCGGCAAATTATTTCGCCGAATCTTTTCCCCAAAAGCCGCCGACACCTCCACCGCGCGGATTCTTCGTTTGATTCAATCGCAGTTTGGCTGCTCGCATCCTGTTGGCGAGGGCTAAAGTTGGCTTCTTTGACCTTGAGAGCGCCATTGCGCGTTCTCGCAATTTTGAAATTTAAAAATGAAAAATAATAAAAAATTTGATTCGACAGTCATGAAAACTGGACGCGGCCTGCTGGCCGTTTCCAGCGCGGTATTTGCAGTGGCTGGTTTGGGAGCGGCAAACGCCCGTGCGCATGGTTTTGTCGGCGACCGGTTTTTTCCACCGACGATTGCGACCGATGATCCGTTTGCGACGGACGAATTATTGCTGCCGTCCATCTCGTATTTCAATGCCGGCAGCCCGGCGACCGGCACAACGGATGGCGGCTTCGAATTCGACAAGGAAATTTTCCCGCACTTTGCGCTCGGCATTTCGGGAGATTATCTGCATTTGAAGCCGGACGGCGAACCGGCGTCCAGCGGTTTTGATGATTTTGTCTTAAGTGCGAAATATCAATCAATCTGGCAAAGTGACGCGCACGAGGCCATAATTTCCATCGGCGCCTTGTGGGAAATCGGCGGAACGGGCGGCAAACAGGTTGGTGAAGATTCGGCCAGCACATTTACGCCAACAATTTATTTTGGCAAAGGTTTTGGTGATTTGCCGGAGGCGCTGGAATACGCCAGGCCATTCGCGATCACCGGCACGCTCGGCGAGGATTTGCCCACGAGCGCGGAACCCAACAATCTGGAATGGGGGCTGGCTTTGGAATACAGCCTGCCTTACCTGCAATCGCAGGTGAAGGACATCGGCTTGACCGCGCCTTTCAAAGACATGATTCCGCTGGTGGAATTTTCCTTTACGTCGCCGGAAAACCGCGATGGCGGCGAAACGACCGGCACGATCAATCCGGGCGTTCTTTACGAAAGCAAATACTTCCAACTCGGTGCTGAGGCGATTATTCCGGTCAACAATGCAACCGGCCGCAATGTCGGTGCGATTATTCAATTGGAAATCTTCCTTGACGACATCTGGCCGAAACTGTTCGGCCATCCGCTCATCGGCAGTGATAAATAAAAATCTTAAAACTGAAAAGCAAAAACTATTTCAAAAACATGAAAAAAATCACGATTCAAAGTCTTGTTGCCATTTTGTTCCTGGTGTTGCAAACCCACGCGCGGGCGCACGCCTTTTTGGATCATGCCGAGCCGAAAGTTGGCAGCACGATCACCAATTCGCCAGCCGGAGTAAAAATCTGGTTCACGCAAAATTTGGAACCAGCCTTCAGCACACTCGAAGTGCAGGATGCCCAAGGCAGGGAAGTGGATAAAAAAGACGCGCATCTGGACGACAAGGACAAATCGCTGTTTCTGGTTTCGCTGCCGCAACTTCCCGCCGGCACTTACACGGTAATCTGGCACGCCGTCTCAGTGGACACGCACAGGACGCAAGGTCGCTTCAAGTTCACCATCAAATAACCAACGCGAAGATCAGGCATGGCGACGGAATATTTCATTCTCACGCGGGCCGTTCATTTCGGCGCGTGCCTGCTCTTTTTTGGCGTTTTCGCCTTTGACCGCTTCGTGGCAACGGCAATTCCCGCCGACGATAAACCAGAAACCGGCGATTATTGGAAAAGGCGGATCCGATATTTCAATCTGATTTTGCCGCCCGCGATTTTAGTGTCGGGAATATTCTGGTTTGCGTTGGTTGCCATGACGATGAGCGGACAGCCGCTGCAAATGGAAATTCTGAAAACGGTCTGGAGTCAAACGCAATTCGGGACTGTCTGGAAGTTGCGCCTGATTTTCTGGCTCGCCGCCGCCGCCGCCGCGGCATTGTTTTGTTTTTCCAGGCAGCGGGCTTCGCTTCAAAAGATTTTGATTTGGATTCAATTGCTCTTTGGCGGTCTCCTGCTCGGCAGCCTGGCCTGGGCGGGGCATGGCCAGGAAGATTCAAGCTGGCACCTGCTCGCGGACATTTTGCACCTGCTGGTGGCCGGGCTTTGGCCGACGGGTTTATTGCCGCTGGCGTTGCTTCTGAAAAGACTGCGGCAGGCTTCCGAACCGGCGCGCTGGCATTTAATCGCCGCGCTCGTCCGTCGTTTCTCGGCCATAAGTTTGGGCAGCGTTGCTTTGCTGGCGCTGACCGGCTGGGTGAACGCCTGGTTTTTGGCCGGCTCATTTTCCAATTTGCTCGAACAAACTTACGGACGCTGGCTGCTCGTCAAAATCATTCTGTTTGTTTTCGCCGTGGCCATTGGCGCGGTGAATTTGTTGCGGCTGAAACCACGCCTCTCAATCGAAAAACCGCAGGCACCAATCGTTGAACCGGCCGCCGCGCAGCTGCAATTCAATGTGCAAATGGAACTGGCCATCGGCATGGCCATCGTTGTTATAGTGGCGATCTTGGGAATGTTACCGCCAGCCAATCATTAAAAAACTTCGTTCCGAAGCCAGCAAACAAAACCACGCAAATAAAAGTAAATATGAAAAACTGAAGTTCGTTAACACGAAACTGACGCTGTGACCGGCGACTCGCAATTGAGCTTCCGATTTACGCGCAAGGTTCCAAGCCCGCCAACTTTTTAAAAAGTCGGATTTATGTCATTTTATTTCACTTTTTGACCCATTGACCGTTTGGCTTTGCAGGAGCAAAATGCGCTGATATGGATGTCCTAACTTTGTCCCGCATCCAGTTCGGCGCGACCATTGCGTTCCACTACCTCTACCCGCCTTTGAGCATCGGGCTGGGCGTGCAGCTCGTCATCATGGAGGCGGCGTGGCTCAAGACCAAAAATCCGGTCTATCACCAGATGGCGCGGTTCTGGACAAAAGTGTTCGCGCTCACGTTTGCCATCGGCGTGGCGACGGGCATCGTGATGGAGTTTGAGTTCGGCACGAACTGGGCGGCGTATTCGCGTTTCGTCGGCGATGTTTTTGGCAGCGCGCTCGCGGCGGAGGGGATTTTTGCGTTCTTCCTCGAATCCGGTTTTCTCGCGGTGCTGCTGTTCGGCTGGGACAAGGTCGGACGCAAATTGCATTTCTTCTCGACGTGCATGGTCTGCCTCGGCGCGCATTTCAGCGCGGTGTGGATTGTCGTGGCGAATTCCTGGATGCAAACGCCCGCCGGCTATCACATTGTCGGCGAAGGCATGCACGCGCGGGCGGAAGTCACGGATTTTTGGCAGGTGGTTTTCAACCCCTCGATGGTTGACCGTTTGTCGCACACGATTTGCGGCGCATGGCAGGCGGGCGCATTTCTCGTCATCAGCGTCAGCGCGTGGTATCTGCTGAAGAAAAAACATCTGGAATTCGCCCGCGCCTCGCTGAAGGCCGGTTTGACGGTCGCGTTGGTCGCTTCGCTGTTGCAGGCCGTGACCGGCCACACGAGCGCGCAAGGCGTTGGGAAAAATCAACCGGCCAAGCTCGCCGCGTTTGAAGGGCTTTATCAAACGACTTCCAACGCACCGCTGACGCTCATTGGTTATGTGGATGAGCAAAATGAAAAAGTTGTCGGCATCCAAATTCCCGGCCTGTTGAGTTTTCTCGATCACAACGATTTTCACACACCTGTCACCGGCCTTGACGCCTTCGCGCCGGAAGACCGTCCGCCGGTCGCGCCGTCGTTTTTATTTTTTCACGGCATGGTGGCGATTGGTTTTACGCTGATTGCGATCTCCGCGCTGGGATTTTTATATTTCCGTCACGGCTCGCTGCACGAACGCCGCTGGCTGCTGTGGATTCTGGTTTTCTCCGTGCTCGGCCCGCAACTTGCGAATCAACTCGGCTGGTTCGCCGCCGAAGTTGGACGGCAACCCTGGCTTGTTTATGGAATCATGCGAACGCCCGAAGGCTTGTCCAAAGTCGTGCAGGCAAATGTCGTTCTCACATCGCTGATTTTGTTCACGTTCATTTATTTTTTGCTGTTCGCGGTTTTCATTTACCTGCTCAACGACAAAATCCAGCACGGCCCGCACGAGGACGATTTGATTCCAGCCGGCAAATTGGCGTTACCGGATGAATTGACCCATCACGAAAAATCATGACCTTCGACCTCAACACCATCTGGTTCATCCTCGTCGGCGTGCTGTTCACCGGCTACGCGATGCTCGACGGCTTCGACCTCGGCATCGGCGCGCTGCATCTGTTCACGAAGGACGACAACGAACGGCGCATCCTGCTCAATTCCATCGGGCCGGTCTGGGACGGCAACGAAGTCTGGCTCGTCACCGGCGGCGGCGCGCTGTTCGCCGCGTTTCCGGATGTCTATGCCACCGTGTTCTCCGGTTTTTATCTCGCGTTGATGCTGCTGCTGGCGTCGCTGATTTTCCGCGCCGTGGCGATTGAATTTCGCGGCAAGCAGCCGATGCGCTGGTGGCGGCAGATGTGGGACGTGAGCTTTTCCGCCGGCAGCATTTTGTCCGCGCTGCTCATCGGCGTCGCGCTCGGCAACATCGCGTGGGGAATTCCCATTGATGCCAATGGCGAATTCGCCGGAACATTCATTGGCCTGCTGAAACCGTATCCGCTTTTGATCGGCGTCACGACCGTGGCGCTGTTCATGATGCACGGCGCGATTTACGGCGTGATGAAAACCGAGGGTGCGTTTCACGACAAACTC
>Ga0182018_10002147_pt1 | contig 20459 bp, 20 predicted proteins | sample 812P2MmetaG_FD_120490 | JGI IMG/M metagenome (GOLD analysis project Ga0182018, IMG submission 120490) | Permafrost microbial communities from Stordalen Mire, Sweden - 812P2M metaG | ecosystem: Environmental > Terrestrial > Soil > Wetlands > Permafrost | place: Sweden: Stordalen | collected...
AACAGAATCATTATCGAAGAAACTACTGCAGGCGACCCGACGAGTCCGCTCAGGTGGAGCAGCAAGTCGACTCGGACGAATCGGCCGAATTCGAGGACTTACGGCGCTTGATTCTTTGGAAGGCCATGCAGCGGTCTGACAGTCATGTCAAGAAGGTCATAGTGATGTCCGCTTCGGATCGGTCTCCATAGCGCAGTGGTGAGTTGGCGACAGAGCACTATGTCGTACGTGATGTAGTTGAAGATGCTCACTTGGCATGTCAGCACCTGAAGGGTGTCGTCCCAACTGAGTACGATGAGATGGCCATCAGTTTGGCGCCTTGTCTGCTCGTCGTTGGCTAGTATTGGGTTGAAATGCGACTTGACCACCTGGTAGTCGGGCAGCTTACCATTGCGGGCAAATTCCCTGGCAGCGTCAAACTCCTGTGCGAGGGTAAAGCGGCTATTGCAGACGCAGGCAAGGTAGTTGAGGGCATATTTGGCGATGCACCGCAGAAGATTCGTATTCAGCGTAAAGGCCACTTCCACCTCAGACCCGCCACTTCCCAGCATTTCGTCGGCGGTTTGTAAGCCACCAGCTTGTCTGTAATTGATGCCATGCTCGGCCAGCTTGGCGACCACCATATCGTGTTCTTCCTGCGTAGCCGCAAGAAGTCGTAGCCGGACACCCTTCCTCTTGAAATGTGCTTGTTGCTCAAGCAGCCCGGAATCTATTTCCGTAGTCGTCAAATAGATCCAGCGGTCAGTGGCTTCGTCGAGGGCTCCGACCTGGGTGCTCGGGCGAAACACCACATTACCGGCGTTACCGGCCAACTGGAGGCGAATACCGGACCATGCATTTCCTGGCGGGACGATAAGTTCGACATATGAAAGCCTGAGCGAACCCTGCCCAGGCTTCTTGATGCCCTTCTGATACCGAAGGATCGCTTCGAAGGCGTCGCGCGTCAGCTCGCGTTCAATGCTATCTGCGAAGAACTGGTTGCATTTCCTGCAAACGTATTGATGCAGGACAAGGGCATCTTTGAAAGTGCCGAACGCGTCGGAAAGCACATGCTCACGGTTGAACGCTTCCCGGCCGGCCCGAGTGCGGCAATAAATGCATTCGTAAACAAAATCGTGGCCTTCGACGGGGTCAGCGCCCGGACATGGCATAGTGCCATTTTAGCTTCGCTTGCACCGAACTGATGCGGATGGTGTGGATGGGAAACCTCGCGTGGGAGTGCGCTGTTCGTATGATTGAAGAAGCTCCGGGTACCGATTGGCGTGAACTGCAGGAGCGAGTGGCCGCAATTCTACGGGAGTGCGGGCTCGTTCAGGGCAACCCGTCGTGTCAGGCCTTAGGCCACACAGAGACTTGGACGCCCTGGCGTCCGTCCGGGTTGATGTAGTTGCCTGTCAGATAGATGTGGGCTCTGGTTTCCGAGAGGAACCCCCACCAATGACCATGCCCATCGTCCGCGCGCCAGTGGTAAAGCCCGTCGTCCTCAAGGGCCATTCTGATGGGGTTCCAATGCTCGGAATCGCGCTCGCAGACCTCAAACGTCAGCACGCCCTGCTCGCGGACCGGCATGCGAGAGGCGTCTCTATGCCAGCCCTGTCCGTGCCGGATGCAGAAGACACATGGCTCGGATTCATGAAGGTCTACAAAGCCGACGACATTCATGCCTTCGAACGGCGCCTCGTAAAACATTCGCGCATCCTCTCGAGGGTTTCGACCTAGATCGAGGCAAATGCGCACCAACCGCCGTTCGTTCACAGGAAGACCGTATTTCACAAGCTGTTGCTCGACGCGAGAGTCGATGGGGAAGCAGTTTCCTTTGACGCAATCTCGGACGAATACGCTCAAGGTTTTCCAACCGGTGGCTCGATGATCCTGAATGATCTTGTCCAACGCCGGCGTCGGATTCTCGGGCGTGACTTCTTTTTCGCGAAATTTCAGGTCTTCAACATACCCTTGCATCGAGATACCACTGCTCCGAAGGAACCTGCCCATCTTGCAGAGACGCGGTTTCATATACGGCCAGGGAAGACCGGCGAACTCTGGCATTTCAGGCACCAATTTCCCGATATCATGTCCTGCGGCCTGAAGGAAGAGAGGTCCGAAGAACTTCCGGATAACCGTTAGCTGGGGCTTAGAATTCATGGGGCCGTACAACGTCGTGATGAAGAAGTACTCATCCGGCGTGATGCCCTGGGCGTTCTGCCAGACGAGGGGGGCAGCATCATCGAGCCATTTGCGTGTATCCTGATCAACGGTCGCGTCGGAGCTGTAAAGACCTGCGGCCCGTTTTGCAAGGGCCTCGGCCGCACACTGATATCGCACCCGAAGCTCTTCTGGAATGTTCTGAACAGCCATTTCAGTTTAGTGTGTCATAGATTCCACTTGGAGGTACTGCCAGCGCCCGTTGATGTGGGTTGCTGCGCGAAGACTTGAGTGCGGCTGGCGGATCACGCGCCACCCGGACATTGATCCAGCCCCGAGCGCGGCCCGCATGCAGGGGCGCTGACGGATTCCTCCCGTGAAACGCCGTTCCCTGAAACTGAAAATGGCCGGCTTGCATCCAGCGGCACGCCACACGGACGAAGGGCCTAAGAGTGCCACCGGGCTGCACGCCTTCGAACGTTCTGGAAGGTTGCGGGCGCCAAGCGCTCCAGTGTAACGCCTATGCCGGTGCCAAGCGGGCGTTCCCGAGGCGGCCCGCCCGACGATGGAGGAGTGGCGGCCAGTGGGTCGAACACCTACGCCAAGCCGCAATGCGGACCGCGAGACAGCGGCGGGCGCCGCCGCGAGTACGAACATGTTCCTAACCATCCCCCGCTACCTGCGATAATAGTTCTTCCTTATGAAAGTCGAAGTAGTGCTCACCGAGGCGGATATCGCCGAAGAGTTCGTCGAGGCGATGGAAGCCCGCGACCTGCCTGAAAAATTCTTCTTTTGGTTTCCGCGATCCGCCGTGGAGTGGTCCGCGCTGATCGGCGATGCCGAGCTTTACGGCGGCCTGTGGGAAACATGGAAGGACTTGGCGGCCAACAGCGCCGACCTCGCCCGCCACTTTAAACGGCGGGCTCCGGTGATCAGCTTCGGCGCCGGCGACGGCTCGCGCGACCGCCTGCTCATGGACGCCCTCAAAAAGTCTGGCTGCGAGTGCTTTTACTTCCCCGTGGATGCCAGCCAGGCGATGCTCGAAATGGCCTGCGCGGGAGCCGACGACGAGGATATCGAGACCGTCGGCATCAAGGCCGACATCTCCAGCCCCGTGCACCTGGTATATGCCGCCGACGCCGCCGAGCCGCCGCGTTTGTTCATCCTCACCGGGAATACCATGGGATCCTTCGACCCGCTGGCGGAAATCCGCTATGTTGCCCAGTGCATGAAGCCCGAGGACCGGCTGATCATCGACGGCGAGATCCACGCCGGCCAGCAGTCCATGGCCCGGCGCGACAATCCGGCGGCGCGCAAGTTCCTCTCCACGCTGCTGGCGAATGTGGGCATCGGGGAAGACGACGGCGAGCTCCGCTTCAGCCTGAAGCGCGACGACCGGCACGATGGCCTGCATCTCATCACGCGGTCTTTCCGCGCGGGGCGCGATCTTTCCGCCACGGTGGCCGGCCAGGAGATTTCGCTGCAGCGCGGCGAACGGATCGGAATGAACTTCCAGTACACCTACACGCCGGAGGCCTTTCGCTGGCTGCTCTCCCAACAGGGCGGCCTGCAGATTCTGGAGGAACATCAGAGCCCGGACGGGCGCTTCGTGACAGCGGTATGTAAGAGGTAAGAGGGGCTTGTTCGCACCTCGACGCGCGAGGTACATTCTCTTCCGGCGAACTATGCGCAGGCGCCGCGGTTCCGCCGAAAACTCAAGGACGTTTTCCCGCCTGAACTTACTCTAAGTCACACCCCCGCTAGAGACAACCCTCGAGATGGAGGATGGTGCGCCATCGTTAGGTTAGGTCAGGGAACAAGGATAGCAGCCAGGTTGACGCTCGCGTTCCGGTATAGGCCTTTAGGTCTAGGGCCTCCTGGACCCGATGGGTTCGAGGTGGGATCACGGCGTTACAATGGTTCCAGGACGTATGGAACTACCTCTTCCGGATTTCCGGGCGCTGTTCGAATCCGCCCGGGGTCTTTATCTGGCTCTCACTCCGGATCTCCGCATTGTCGCCGTCAGCGACGCCTATCTTCGCGCCACCATGACTCGGCGCGAGGCCATCCTGGGCCTCGGCATCTTCGAGGTCTTTCCCGACAATCCCAACGATCCTCTGGCCACCGGGGTCCACAACCTGCGGGCATCTCTGGAGAGCGTACTCCGATCCGGACGATCCGACACCATGGCTGTTCAGAAGTACGATGTCCGCCGGCCCGAGGCGGAAGGCGGAGGCTTCGAAGAACGATACTGGAGCCCCCGGAACTCCCCGGTCCTCGGCGCGGCTGGCGAGGTCCGCTATATCATCCACCGGGTGGAGGATGTCACCGATTTTGTGCGTCTCAAGCAGGCCGGCCGCGAGCGGGAGGAGCTAACCCGAGCGCTGCAAGACCGCGCCGTTCGGATGGAGTCCGAAATCTATCTCCGCGCGCAAGAAGTCTCCGAAGCCAATCGGCAGCTCCGGACGGCCAATGCCGTGCTTGCCCGGTTATACAACCAGATCGCTCTGTTGCTGTCCCACCCCGGCGAACTGCATCCGCTGGCGCGGCGCGAAGACGAATGGGACCTGCTCCGCAACCCCATCAGCCCCGAAGAGATGCTGGCGCGGGTCAGCCGCATGATGGTCGACTACCAGCGGATGGAGGAGCAGTCACGCCAGTCGCAGAAGATGGAGGCGGTCGGCCGCCTGGCGGGTGGCGTGGCGCACGACTTCAACAACCTGCTCACCGTCATCGCGGGATACGCCGCCCTGCTGAAGGAAGGTCTTGCACCCGCCGCGGAGCGGCCCGAATTGGATGAGATTCAGGCCGCGGTGAAGCGCGCCGCCGACCTTACCCGGCAACTTCTGGCATTCAGCCGCAAGCAGGTCTGGCAGCCCCGGGTTCTGGACGTCAACGCGGTGGTCTCCGGCATGGAAGGGATGCTGCGGCGGCTGATCGGGGAAGACATTTCCATGGTGACGGCGCTGGCGGGCGATCTCGGCAGGATCAAGGCCGATCCGGGCCAGATCGAACAGGTGATCATGAACCTGGCGGTCAACGCGCGGGATGCCATGCCGCACGGCGGCAAGCTGCTGATCGAGACCAAAACCGTGCATGTGGAGGCGGCGCAGATTCCCCGGCTTTCCGCGGGCCGCTACATCCTGCTGAGCGTGAGCGACACCGGCCATGGCATGAGCGCTCAAACCGCCAGCCGGATTTTCGAGCCGTTCTTCACCACCAAAGAGGTGGGCAAAGGCACCGGCCTCGGATTATCGACCGCGCTGGGGATTGTCGAGCAGAGTGGGGGCACCCTAACGGTGGAAAGCCAGCTCGGCGCTGGAACCGTCTTCCGCGCTTACCTGCCTTGGACGGCGGAGCAGCCCGAGGAAGAAAGGGAGGGCCGGCCGCGGGAATCCCTGAGCTCCCGGAATGCGACGGTGCTTTTGGTGGAAGACGAGACGCCTCTACGCAAACTGCTCCTTCAGGTGTTGAGGGGCGTGGGCCATTCCGTTCTGGAGGCCGCCAACGGCGAAGAGGCTCTCGCTCTGAGCAGCCGTCACTCACGGCCGATCGATCTTCTGCTCACCGATGTGGTCATGCCGGGGATGAGCGGTCCGGAAATGGTGGCGAAGTTGCGGATCGGCCGGCCGCGGATGACAGTCCTATATATGTCCGGCTACGATCACGAACTGATTGACAAGAAGAGCCTGGAAACTACCGCCAGCTTCCTGCAAAAGCCCTTCAGTCCCCGAGCGCTGCTCAGCCGCGTGGACGCGCTCTTGGGATTCGCCGGCCACGAGGATGAGGACGCCAGGCGCTTTGGAAGCTAAGAAGGTAGGGCAAGCTATGATTTACCGGCACTCCGCTCCTCAACAGTCGCGGCTCCGTAAGACGCTTCCCCACCGGGCCGCGACTGTCAAGGAGTGCCCCATGGCCCTGCGAGCCACCAAAGGTAAGGTGATGAAGACGGCCGATGCGGGCGCACGCTTTGGCCTTTGCCGGTCGTGTGCGATCCCCGCGCGTGGCGTTTTCGCTGTTTCTTCCCCGTGTCTTCAACCGAGCGGAGTCTCTGGAGTGCTGGAGCTAGCGCCCCGCCACCGGGCTTTCGCCCATCAGGCGCTCCAACAGGGCGGTCGTATCTTTTTCCAAATCGTCGTGGTAGACGCCGCTGGCGCGGCCGGCGAAGCCTGCCTGAACGTTGCGCACGCGGCCGTCGCGGCCTGGAAAGAACGGGGTCGGCCCGCAATCCAAATTCACGGCTTGCGGCCGCTTGGCTCTGAGTTCGCCGGTCTCGCCGGCCAACGGCAGCGATACTCAATCCCATACTGGCGGATGAACGCCTGGACTCGGACCGGGTCCTTCAACTGGTCCGCTTCCTCGAAGAAGAGACCCACCACTTTCAAGCCCCGGGCGTGATATTGCTTGTACGACTCCTCCGGGAACGGAGCCTCGTCGTGACAGTTGGGGCACCAGCTTGCTACCTTGGGTTCGAAACGAGCGCGGCGTCGGCAAGCGTCTTGCCCGAAAGGATCGAAGGGGCCGGCTCGCCCAGCGCGGCGCCGGAGTAGTAGAGCCGGTCGTAAACCTCGTCGGCCAGCAAGGTCGGGAAAGCTGAAGTGGAACGGCTCCGCGGGTCCTTGGCCGAAGTGTGCGCGGTCGGGTCGGGTAAGCCTTTGGCGCGGGCCTCCGCCGTTTCGCACCGCGATCGGTTTCCGCCGCCCGTCCTGCACCAGTTCCAGGGTGCCCGCGGCCGCGGGCGGGCGCGCCATTCAAGCTGTTCGGCGGGCGCATCGAGGGCCGCAACGTGGAACTGATCCCGCCTCAGCGGATCGTCCAGGCATGGCGCCCCTCTTCCAGGCCCGCCGGGGTGTACTCCATCGTGAGGTTCGAGCTGACAGCGCGCGGCTCGGGAACCCGCATCGTTCTCGATCGCGCCGGGTTCACCGAAGACCATTGGGAGTCATTCCAGGGCTGGTCCGGCAACTATTGGGAGCCGCTGCGCAAATACCTGAACGGATGAATGCTAACCGCCGGCTACCCGCTCGGCCTTCGGCGCGGTCCACCAGCCGGCCGCCGCCAGAAACGCGCGCACTTCCGCCCACCGCGTCTTGATCACCGAGATGGCCAGCATCAGCAGAATCACGAAGACCGCCGCGAAAATGGTCTGCACCTCGGTGAGATTGCCCTTCAGGAAGAACAACTCGCGGCCATAAACCAGTTCGATGTGCACCCAGTACACCAGCAGTGACGTAGTGCCGAATTGCCGCACCCAACTCCAACCCTCCCCGGCCGCGTAGCGCGTCCAGACGAAGGCCGCCGCCAGGATCAGCAGCGTCACTCCGAGCTTGGTCAGAATCTGCAGCGGGCTGTTCAGCCAGTATTCCGATTTCGCATAGATCGCGTAGGGCAGGCCATCAAGGTAATGGCACACCAGGATCGCGCCCCCTCCCAGCATGGCCGTCCACTGCATGGTGCGTTCGGTGGCCTCCGCCGGGATGGCGCGAATGACGCTCCCCGCGCCGACGCCGAATGCCAGGTATGCGCCCCACGGGAAGAAACCGAATGACCGATAGTCCGGGATAAGGTAGTTCCGCACCAGCCACGGCACGGATTCCCAATGCAATTGCGAGACGAGCGGCGATACGCAGGCGATCGCCAATCCGGCGGCCGCGGCCACCTTGGCCCGCTCTTTGGTGGGGAACAGCGCCAGCACCGAGAGCGCCGCAATCGCGAAGCCCATGCAGTTCAGAATGTCGACGCGGAGCAGGTCCCGCCACGGGGCTGGGATCCCGAAGATCCAGAGCTGCACGCGGAACGCGAAGGCCAGGAAGAACAGGTAGCCGGAGCGGCGGAAAGCGGTCTTCACGCGCTCCGCCGGCGCCATCCCTTTGCGCTCCGAGCTGTCCATGAGGAATGCCAGTGTGACGCCCGTCAGGAAGAGGAAAATGGCCGGCGGCATGCCCCCCAGAAACTGCGAGAAAATATACGGCCCGCGATTCTTGAGATCGTCCTTCAGAAACGAATCCCACACATGGCCGTGCAGCATGATGACCGCGCCGATGCCCCGCAACCAATCGAGGTACTCCAGGCGGTGGATGCTGCTCTTGGTCTTCATCCTACTTCTTAATGACGGTTTCCCGTTTGGTTCCCTTGGGGACTTCCCACTTAAACGCCGAGTCGGGAATCTCGGGGTTGAGCTGCACACTGGTATACGTAATGAGCGTGTAGTCCTTGCCCCGGTCGTAAAACTTCTGCTGCACCGTGTAGCCGGACTTGTCGGAGATCCAGAGGTCGATTTTCTTCCACTGCTCCAACATATCCCGCATCTTCGGAGTCAGTTCCAGCCGGGTGGCGCTCTCCCCGACCACGGTCTCCTGGCCCACCCGGGTGACATCGTAATCGGTCTGCAGTTCCCGCGAAGTACCGCCAAAACCGAGCGTCAAAATCATGTCCACCAGCGACTTCCGGTGGCCCAGCTCGATGATCTGGATATCTCCGCTGTGCGGGTAATAGACCTCCACTTTGCTGCCATCGGTCTTGGCCACTTTGGCGTCGGGTTTCTCGATCGAGATTCTTACGTGCAGGTCCTTCGGCTTCGGCCGCTTCACCAAAATCGTGCCGGTCTGCGAATCGTCCTCGTGGATGGCTTCCATGTGCGATACGTACTCTACGTTCGCGGAAAGTCCTTTGAAGCGCGCCGAGGCCTGGTCCATCTTGGCCAGCGTCTCGGCCAGCGATCGGTCCGCCGCCGCCAAGGGCGTCGCCACCATGGCCACCGCGGCGCAAAACACCGCGGGCATATACCAACCGATCGAGCGTGCCTCCGTCGGCAAATTCCCTCCGTCTCCTTTGCGTCGTGAAGCGGTCATGGCTTGGTGAAGGCGATATAGAATCGCAGTTCGCCATCCGAATCGTTGAAGGGCTCCACGCTGGTCACCGTCAGGTGCGAGTTGCCCGCGCGGGTGCGCACTTCCTGCGTCAGTTTCGCCATCCGCCGGTCTTCGGGAGTGCCGGTCCAAAACTCCGGATCCACCATGAATTCCCCGTGCGCAATCGAGATGACGCTGACATGCGGAATTCTCGGCTGATCGCGAAACCAGCCGCGCGGCGTCAGGAACAGGAACGCCAGAATCACCCCCACAATCACGTCGTACTGCCAGCTCCCCCGCGGATAATCCCAGAGTATGAAGCGCTTCAGCATTTGCAACCGTATTCTATCAAGCCGCGGCCCTCGCGGACAGAGCGACCCGGCGTCGCCGGTCTGGCCAAAGGTCCCCGCGGCCAAAGACGCTCGCCGCGAGGAACGTCTCCGGCGGCAGAAAACCTCTTCTTGCTCCCCGATGCACTCCGCTCCTTACAGTCGCGGCGCGGTGAGTACAGTCGCGGCCCGGCGAGTACAGTCGCGGCCCGGCGAGTACAGTCGCGGCTCGGCGAGTACAGTCGCGGCCCGGTGAGTACAGTCGCGGCCCGGTGAGTACAGTCGCGGCGCGGTGAGCACAGGTTGGGGCGCGGTGAGTACAGGCGCGGCTCGGTGAGTACAGGCGCGGCCCGGTGAGTACAGGCGCGGCGCGGTGAGTACAGGCGCGACTCGGTGAGTACAGACGCGACTCGGTGAGTACAGTCGCGGCCCGGTGAGCACAGGTCGGGGCGCGGTGAGTACAGTCGCGGCCCGGTGAGCACAGGTCGAAGCGCGGTGAGTACAGGCGCGGCGCGGTGAGTACAGGCGCGGCGCGGTGAGTACAGCCGCGGCGCGGTGAGTACAGCCGCGGCCCGGCGAGTACAGCCGCGGCCCGGTGAGTATAGTCGCGGCGCGGTGAGTATAGTCGCGGCCCGGCGAGTATAGTCGCGGCCCGGCGAGTACAGCCGCGGCCCGGTGAGTACAGGTCGCGGCCCGGTGAGTACAGTCGCGGCCCGGCGAGTACAGTCGCGGCCCGGTGAGTACAGTCGCGGCCCGGCGAGTACAGTCGCGGCCCGGTGAGTACAGTCGCGGCCCGGTGAGTACAGGTCGCGGTTCGGCGAGTACAGGCGCGACTCGGTGAGTACAGTCGCGGCCCGGTGAGTACAGTCGCAGCGCGGTGAGTATAGTCGCGGCGCGGTGAGTATAGTCGCGGCCCGGTGAGTACAGCCGCGGCCCGGTGAGTACAGCCGCGCGGCTCGGTGAGTACAGGCGCGACTCGGTGAGTACAGGCGCGGCGCGGTGAGAGGGAGTCTCGCACCGAGCCGCGGACCGTAAGGGAGCGCTAGACTCGTGTATTGCATGAAGCCGCCAACGATTCCCCTGGAGAAGATTGAAGCGCTCGAGCCGGTGTGCCTGCGCGCGACCGTCCCGGAGACCTATCGCGACAGCAACGGGCACATGAACGTCCGCTGGTATATCGCCCTGTTCGACGACGCCGGCGACACCCTGCATGAGTGGGTCGGTCTCACGCCGGAATACCACCGGACCCACGGCAGCGGCACGTTCGACCTGGAATACCACGTGAATTTCATCCACGAAGTGCTGCCGGGAGAGGATGTCGCCGTCTATGTCCGCCTGGTGGGCCATTCGGAAAAGCGTCTGCACTACGTGATGTTCCTGGTGAACGCGACACGAGGTAAGCTGGCCGCCACACTGGAGTGCATCAATGCCTTTGCCGACCTGCGGGTGCGCCGTACCGCGCCGTGGCCGTCGGAGGTAGCGGCCAAGCTCGCCGCGGCCGTGGCGGCGGACGGTCAGCTCGATTGGGCGCCGCCGCTCAGCGGTGCGATGAAGGCATAAGCGGCGCGATGCGAGACTCCGAACCAGCCCTCCGCTCCCATGAAGGCACGGCGGAGAAACTGCGAAAACACGCGCCCGCACCGACCGCGTCTTCATCGCCTTTGGTGGCCCGCAGGGCCATGAGGCACTCCTGGCAATCGCGGCTCGGTGAGGGAAGGCACCGCACACCGAGCCGTGACCGGGAGTGGAGCACTCACGGAGCCTGACGCCGGCGGCGCAACTCCGCGGTGGCAGCCTGGTGGCACTTCAGGCAAAGCGTGCGCATGTTGGCGAGATCGCACTCGCCGCCGCCTTCCACCACCGGGACAATGTGGTCGGCGTCCCACAGATGCCGACGGCCGCCCCAGTCCTTCTCGACCTGCCGGCGCGCGCGGTAATCGAGTTTGCGCTTGTCGCGGCGCATGGCCTCGGTGTCCAGGCCGCATTGCGCGCAGACGCCGTCGTCGCGGGCGAAGACCTGTTCGCGCAGGTACCCGGGGTCGGTGCGCAGCTTCCATTCATGTACGCAGGCGTCGCCACAGAAAGTGAAGCGGCCCTTGGGGACGGCGCTACCGCAATAGCGGCACAGACCTTTCGCGCGCCGCGCGACCCAGCCGCCGGGTTTGGTGCGGCGGGTGCTCACGGTGGGGCGGACCTCCGGATTCGCGGCGGCGCCCCCGGCCAGCCTCCACCTCTGAAGATGCAGGGCCTCTTGGTGGCGCAGGCGGTTCTGGCGGGTGCATGCTCACACGCGCAATTCGTATCCCAGACCGCGCATCCCGGCCAGCCCGCCGGCGTTTCACGCAAGGCTGTGATCGACGCACGCGGCGGAGGCAGGCGGCACCGCCTGCCCCACCGCTGAAGATGCAGGGCCTGTCCTGGTGGCAAAGGCGATTTTGGCGGGTAAATGTTCACACGCGCAATTCGTATCCCAGACCGCGCATTCCTTCGATGATGCCGGCGCGGATCCCGCCCACTTCTTCCGACGATAGCGTGCGCTCGGGCGATCCCACCGTGACGCGGAAAGAGACGCTCTTCGAACCCTCGGCGAGCGGCGGACCGGCATACTCGCGGACGAATTGAATCGACTCCAGCAGCGGCCCCGCGAACGAGGCGGCTTCGCTCCGCAGGCTGCCGGCATAGGCGCGCAGGGGGGCGATCACGGAGAGGTCGAAGGCGCTCGAAGGGTAGCGGCGAATGGGCGCGAACTTCACTTCCGCGCCGGCAAGCGATTCGATGAGGCGAAGGTCGAGATCGGCGACCGCGGCGCGTCCGGATTCCACCAGCGAGGGGTGCAGCTCGAAGAAGCGGCCCACCACCTGACCGCGCCAGTGAAGATCGGCGGATCGCGCGGGGTGTTCGAACGCGCGCGCGGCGGCCGGTACCGCTTGCGCGCCCGGTAACAGGCATTCCGCGGAACGCTTGATCTCGAAGATGCCGGCGCGGCCGTCGCCCTGACGCTCATAGAGGGCCGCGGCCAGATGCGGAATCTCGTCGGGCAGCGCGGCGCCGGCGCGATGAATCTCCAGTCCGATTTCGAAGAGCCGGAAGGACTCGCGATGCTTGGCGTTCTCCAGCACGTTGCGCCAGATGCCGGGCAGCAGCGAAGTGCGCAGCAGCGCCTGGTCGGACGCGATGGGATTGGCGACGCGAATGTGCGCGGCCGGGTCCAGTCCGAAAGCCCGCACCGATTCTTCGCTCAGGAACGAGTAGTTGTAGACCTCGGTGAAGCCCTGGTCTACAAAGATGTTGCGGACCTCGTGCTGGAACTTGCGCGTGGGGTTGACCGGCGGCACGCGCGAGGGCACCAGCGGCGCTTGCGGCGCGATGGAAACGTAGCCCACCATGCGGCCCACTTCTTCCACCAGGTCGTCCTTGATGGAGACGTCTTTGGTGGCGCGCCACGAAGGCACCCACACGCGGAAGAGGCGCGGTTCGGGCTCGGTCACCTGAAACTCCAGGCGTTCCAGGATGCCGCGCACTTCCCCCGGATCGATGGCGCGTCCCAGTTTGCGTTCCAGCCAGTTGAGCGGCAGGTCGATGGGCGGTGGGGGCGCGATTTCCTTTTTCCGATCGGCCACGCCACCTACCAAGCGAATGCCGGGCGAGAGTTCCCGTAGAAGCTCCAGCGCGCGGGCGAGGCCGCGGACGGTGTTGGCGGGGTCCTGCGCTTTTTCGAAGCGCATGGAGGCGTCGGTGCGCAGCTTGATTGCCGACGATGTCTTGCGCACGGACGATGCCTGGAAGCAGGCGCTCTCCAGCACCACGCGGGTGGTCTTGGCGCCGATGGCGCTGTCGCCGCCGCCGATCACTCCGGCGAGCGCGATGGCGCCGGCGGAATCGGCGATCACCAGGTTCGAGGAATCGAGAGTATAGTGCTCGTCGTTCAGCGCGCGGAAGGCTTCGCCGGGATTCGCGCGGCGGACGAAGATGGTGTCGCCGTGGATCAGGCCCGCATCGAAGGCATGCATGGGCTGCGCCAACTCGGACATGATGAAATTCGTCATGTCGACGATGTTGTTGATGGGGTTGAGGCCGATGGCCGTCAAGCGCGCCTGCAGCCAGTACGGCGAGGGCCGCACGGTGACGTTCTCGAAGACCAGCGCGCTGTATCGCGGGCAGAGGTCGAGATCCTCGATCTCGATGTTGATGGCCGCGGGGCCGGCGGGCAACAGGTCCGGATGTACGGGATCGTGAAGCCGCTGCCCCACGATGGCAGCCACTTCGCGCGCGAGACCGAAATGGCCCCACAGATCGGGACGATGGGTGATGGACTTGTTGTCGATCTCAATGATGCTGTCGGGGAGGCAGCGGTCCAGCGGCGCGCCGGGTTCGCCGGTGAGTTCGACGATGCCGGCGTGGTCCTTATTTATGCCGAGTTCCGCGGCGCTGGCGAGCATGCCGTCGCTCTCCACGCCGTGGATCATCTTCTTACCGATGGGGGCGTAGGCGGTGATCAGGCCGGGGCGGCAATTGGGCGCGCCGCAGACCACCGTCTTGCGGCCCGCGGGACCGAGGTCGACCACCGCCTTCACGTTGTGGCCGTCGGCGATGGGCTCGACCGATTCCACGCGCGCCAGCGAGGCGCATGCCAGCAACTCGCCGGCCGGCTCCACGCCTTCGCACTCGGCGGTCTTCATGGTGATGAGCCGTTCCAGCGGCCCCGGCGCCTCGGCGAGATCGGGGACCAATTCGCGAATCCAGTTATACGAGAATTTCAAAACTGCTCCATCCGGAAATTAAAACTGCTCCAGAGATTAAAACTGCTCCAGAAACCTGAGGTCGCCGCCTTGCAGATGGCGGATGTCGTCGATGGCGTAGCGCATCATCGCCAGGCGGGTGAGGCCCAGTCCGAAAGCGAAGCCGCCCCACACTTCGGGGTCGATGCCGCTCATGCGCAGCACGTTGGGGTTCACCAAACCGCACGGCAGCAGTTCCACCCAGCCGCTCTGCTTGCAGACGGGGCAGCCGGGGCCACCGCAGATAAGGCACTGGATGTCCAGCTCGAAGCCCGGTTCGACGAACGGGAAATAGCCGGGCCGTAGCCGCACCGTCACTTCGCGATGGAAGATGGCGGTGAGCAGCGTCTTCATGAAGTAGAGCAGGTTCGCGACGGAGACGTCGCGGTCGATCATCATGCCTTCGAGTTGATAGAAGGTGTGCTCGTGAGACGCGTCCACGCTCTCATTGCGAAACACGCGGCCGGGCGCGATCATGCGGAGCGGCGGCCCCAGACGCTCCATGCCGCGGACCTGTACGGGCGACGTGTGGGTGCGCAGAAGATGGCCGCCATCCAGCCAGAAGGTGTCCTGCATATCGCGCGCCGGATGGTCGGGCGGGATGTTGAGGGCGTCGAAGTTGTGATATTCGTCTTCCACTTCGGGGCCGTCGAGCACGGCGAAACCGAGCGAGGCGAACAGCTCTTCGAGCTCGCGCTGGATGCGGGTGATGGGGTGCAGGTGGCCGCGCCGCGGACCGGGAGCGGGCAGCGTAAGGTCGAGCCATTCGGCGTCGAGGCGGGTTCGCAGGGCGGCTTCGGCGAAGGCCTGCTTGCGGGCTTCGAGCGCTTGTTCCAGATTCTGCCTGGCGCTATTGAGCAGCTTGCCGATGCGCGCGCGGTCTTCCGGCGCGAGCTTGCCCATTTCCTTGCCGAGCTGCGCCAGCGGCCCTTTGCGCCCGAGCGAGTCCACGCGGACCGCCTCCAGTTCCTCCTCCGAGGTGGCGGTATTGATGCGGGCGAGCGAACGGGACTCGAGGTCTTGTATGGATTGATCCAACATTGTGGTGTGAAGTCTTCTATTTTAGCAGGGGGAGTCGGTTAGGGATTCGGTTCCGAATTCGGGTTCGCTCTGGAAGAGGGAACCGATTTGATTTGTGTAGGATGGGGCTGGTATTGGGTTCGTTCATGCAGTTTTCTATTTCGGCTGGGGAGCGGGCTAGGCAGCGCGCGGTTGCGGGCCGGTGGGGCGCCGGGAGTCGGGTCCGGTTCGGGTTCGCTCTGGAAGAGGGAACCGGTTTGATTTCTGTAGGATAGGGCTGATATTGGGTTCGTTCGTGAAGTTTTCTATTTTGGCGGAGGAGCCGGTCAGGCAGCCCGGCTGCGGCACGGATGGGCCCGGGATTCGGGTCCGAATTCGGGTTCGCCTTTGCGGCGGGAACCGATTTAATTTCTGTAAGATGGGGCTGGATATTGGGTTCGTTCGTGAAGTTCTCTATTTTGGCGGGGAGCCGGTCAGGCAGCCCGGCTGCGACACGGATGGGTCCGGGATTCGGGTCCGATACGTTCGGTAACTTTGTTTCGCAGGCCTGCCCGGCTTTCCGCAGGTAGACTGACGGCATGATCGGTGGAGGCGGGTTTGCCGGTACGCAGCATGTGGCGAGGATGATCCTTTCGCCTCCAGTAATAGCATGGGGGTGCGCCGGAGTCTGGAATTCGCAGGGGGCTGGGATTGAGAGGAAAGGAGATAGAGGTGGAAAGTTTTGGTGAAGAGCTTTTTCACTTCTCCGGATATCGGTTGATCTGCTTTTCCCAGTCAGGTCCCTCCGCGCAGTCCTGTCTCGCCGTCTTGCGAACGTGAGCGTCCGCTTCGGCGCGCTGCGCGGTCCGGCCATATCGGACTTCCACCAGCGCGTCGGGAATCACGTACACATACTGCACCCGCCCGTTCTTTTGGTTCGAAGCCGGTATTCACCCAGATCGATCTCAGACGATCGTGCGCCGCGGTAAACGCCATACCTGGCACAACCGCCGCCGGCTGCGACCGCGGTTCCCAACCGGGCACCCAGGCGCGCTCCTTGCCGGCTCCGAACGGCGGCCATACTACCCGCTCTATGCGGAGAGGGGCTTTGAACCATGAACCACGTACAACAGTGACGCGTATCGCCAATTCCTGAGGACTTTTCGATCGAGGTTCCGCTGGAGGGCGGCCGGCCAGATGGCATGTCGCCTGCCCAGTAGTGGCGAGCCAATCTCAGTATCGGAGCGGCAATTCGGTCGCGGGGAGCGCGGCAGACCGTGATCGCCGTGTCCATCCCCGCTGCGCATTCCGCCAGTTCGCGCTTTTGGCCTCGTGCCGCATGATTCTCATCGGTAGGTTTTTTCGTTGCGGAGAAGAACGGCGAGCACGTCCACCGTGTTCGCCGGATGCACAGGTTTGAAAATAATGCGATACCGTCCCGATACCTTGCGGTAGTGGCCTTTGTGGTCCTTTCCTTTCAGCGGCTTCACCAGACCGCGGAAGGGGTCCTCTTCAAACGCAGCGATATCGTCCAGGACGCGTCGCCGCCGGTCGGGCGGTATCGCTTTAAGCTGTTTTGCGGCGCCGTCGTGAATGTGGACGATCCAGATCATGCCGGAGTTGGGCGAGGGTTACGAACTTTCCCTCGCGCACCTCTCGTTCGGCCTGCTTCACGAGAGCGCTCTCTTCGGGTGTGAGTACGTCATCGGGATCAACCACGCGCCGGGGCTTGATGAGCACGCCATCGCGCCGCTGAGCAAATGCCACAAAATCCCCCTCCTGGATGTTAAGGGTTTCGAGCATTTCCCGCGGAATGACGACCTGGCGCCGATGGCCTACGCGGCCGACCCGCTCTCGCGTTGCGGTTGTTTTTACTCCCATTACTCTTTCAGATTATCCGACTGTGAGAATATGTCAAGCGTTTGGGAGGGCACGGACGGCACGGCGGGACGATGGAGATCCGGGATTCGGGTCCCAATTCGGGTTCGTCTTGAAGCGGGAACCGATTTGATTTCTGTAGGATGGGGCTGATATTACGGAGTGGCGGAATTCCGGGAGGATCTTCAAGCTCTCCGCCAGACGGAACGGATTTGATCGTCGCCTCCGACACGTCGCCGGTACTGAATCTGGCGCGCATAGGACGGCTTGATGTCCTGCCTCCGCTTTATCACCAGGTTCTCATTCCGTCCGCCGTGTATGAGGAATGAATACGTTCCAAGAATGACCTGCCATCCGCGATCGACCTTGCTGCACAGCCCTGGCTGATAGCGGCAACGGCGAATGACCGCAAGCGCGTACAGGAACTCCGCGAGTACCTGGACCTTGGCGAGGCCGAAGCAATCGTGCCGGCAATCGAGCTTCGAGCTGACCTCCCGCTGGTGGATGAAAGGCGGGGGCGTCGGGCTGCCAATGCGGCGGGCTTGGCCATCACCGGCCTGCTCGGTGTCGTAGCGACCGCGAAACGAGCTGGCCCGATCGATTTGGCGAAACCGGTGCTCGATGAATTGATCCGGATTGCTCGATTCCGGATTGGGCCCGACCTCTACGCAGAGGTTCTGTCGGAACCCGGTGAATCGTGACTGAGGCCTCGCGCTCTTCCTCATACTTTCGAAGGACAGCGCGACGCTACCACGTGTCTGGGATGGATAAAATAACCGGCCCAGTCTGTTTGAGCATTGGTGTCAGCGTAAGTGCCCTATGATCAAACAGTTTGGCCGGTTATTGTTGCCTTATCCGGCCCAACCCGTGCACGTGCCCCTAATGCACAGATTCGATGCTGCTTGTCGGTGCGCGGGCATCATGATTGGCCGGACTAGGCAACCAGGCGGCGTAACTCCGGGCTCCAGGAACCGTTTGCTACCGCTCTCATCGCCCCGGCGGCAGATCCATCGCCGGATTACTCGCGAAAAAACCCACCGGCATCAGCTTGAACCCCGCTTCATACACCGGCATCACCGGCCAATCCTCGGGACGCGGATTATGCGTGATCCCCATGATGTACCACAGCACCACATCGCGGCCGTCAATCGACCGGTTCGCGGAGGTCCACTTCGGTAATCCGTCGTCGCCCTTGCTCTGGTTGGGATAGTCGCCCGCGGCGTAACGCTCGGTGTCGCTGTAGGGCGTCACCCAAAGGTGCGCGTTGAGGAAGCCGGCCCGTTTGCGCACCCACGAATCGGGCAGCGCGAAGGGCAGCGAATTCTCGCCCGGCATCAGCAAATACCCCGTTGGATGGCCGAGCGCGTTAGTGGCCGTCGAGCTCTCCACCATCCACCGCCGGCTGCTCGCCAGGTTTAACTGGCGCTCGCCCTCGCGCTCGGTGCGCAGCGGCGACACCTCCATGGTGAAGCCGCCGCCATACGGATTCCGCGGCCCCGCTGGCAATGCCGCGCTGTTCAACTCCACCACGCGATTGGATGGCCCATCGACATCCATGTCCAGGCGGAAGGCGAAGAAATGCTGATGGTGCGGGGCTGCGACATTGGGCGCCACCAGGTGGCTGTAGGGATCGTGCGCACCGTTGGCCACGCCCTTGGCAGCCATGATGCCGGTGAGCTGCACGCGCATTTCGAGCGTGCCGTCCTGGTGGAAAACCCAGTCGAAGCCGTACTCGTAGTTGCCCGGCTGGCTCCAGTAGGAGAGCACCAGCTCGCGCGAGCGGCGCGTGTTGTCGGCGTGCTTCCATTCGATGCCGCCGTCGCGTTCGTATAACGCCACCGCACCCGGAATGGTGCGCGGTTCGCCGGAGCCTTCGGCCACCACGGCGTCGAGCACGGTGCAATTCGCCGGGCAATCGATACCCACCCGCAGTGGACTCGCCGTCACTCCCAGCCCCAGTTCTCCCACGTCAAAGCTGTTGCGGAAGAACCATCCGGCGGTGGGGTCGCCATACGGCACCACCATCTCGGAGAGCGACCCGCGATACATCACCGGCCGCACTTTACCGCCGTCCTCATAGCCCACCGTATAGAGCACCACGCCCTCGCGCGGATGGAGCGCATAGCGGAAGCGCCACTTCTGCCAGCGCACTTCGCCATCGTCGATCTGGAAACCCGGCCCGTTCGGCTGGCTGATCGCCAGCGGCGCCGGCGCCGGCCGCGTGGCGCGCGGATTGAGGTCGGCATTTTCGCGCGAGACCGGCGCGTCGCGGTCGACATCCAGGAAGTCGAGGATCTTGCGGGTGGTGAGGTTGATGTGCGCCACCACGCCCTCCACGGGATGCGCGTAGAGGTTCTGGCCGGCGCCCGAATAATACGGGACCACGCGCACTATGCGGCCCTGTTCCGTGCCCGGCAGTCCGAAATAGCCGGCGGTCCACGACATGGTCACCACGCGGTTGACGTCGCGGATGCCGTGCGCTCGCATGGCCTGCGCCCAGCGCGGGTCGGCGCGTACGATCTCGTCGGCGAGGTCGGAATCCTCGCCGTCGATGGCCGGCTCCGCGCCGGGAATCTCCTTCCAGGAATCGACCGCGCCGGTGGTCAGGTTGGCGATGGCTTCGAAGGTATGGTCTCCGGCGTGGTCGTAAATCACGGCGAAGGCGCGGCGCGGCGTCGCGGTCTTGGCCAGCACCTGTTCCTTGGGCGGCTCATCGAGCGTGACGACGCTGAACTGCGCGTCCGCGGGAAAGCGCGGGGAGCTTCGCACGATGCGCGCGGCGGCGCGGATCTCGTCGGCGGTGAGTGGGGCGAGCGGATGAGGATCGGCGGCCGCGGTTTCAAGCGCGATGAGAAGAGGGATGACAGAATACGCGAGGATGCTCCGCATGACGATGGGTGCCCTTGCGGTCCATGGTAGCGCACCCCGCGGCGGGGCTCTATTTGACGGCGCCGAACGCCGCGAAGCAACTGTTCTTGTGGAGCACTTCCACCGACCGGAAGCCCGTGCGGGCCAGCAGATCGAGTTGCCAGACCAGAGGACGCGGAGTGTCTTCGGCATCGATGTAAGCAAAGACGCGGTCGCGGTAGGCGTCTCCCTGGAGCGACGCGAGGTATTCGCCGTAGCGCCGCCACATGACGTCCTGCACCGCGGGCGACTGGTGCGCCACCAGGTCGGAGATCCAGAAGGAGCCGCCGGGAAGAAGCGCGCGGTGGACGGCGCCGAAAACGTCGCGCCATTCCCGATCGTCGCGCAGATGGTGGAGGGTGGCGGCCGCGACGGCGACGTCGAAAGCTTCCGCGGGCAACTGCGTCTCGCGGATATCGCCCTGAATCGCAGTGACCGCGACATCCGGGGCCGCCGCACCGATCCGCTCGACGGCGCGGTCGAGCATGGGCCGGCTGAGATCGATCAGAGTCACGGAGCGTAGCGGCAAATGCCGCAAGAGCTTGAGCGTGTAATTGCCCGCGCCGCAGCCGATG